>Ga0209611_10011715_pt1 | contig 12530 bp, 5 predicted proteins | sample S1TSphgellanicum_3_FD_187693 | JGI IMG/M metagenome (GOLD analysis project Ga0209611, IMG submission 187693) | Host-associated microbial communities from peat moss isolated from Minnesota, USA - S1T2_Fc - Sphagnum magellanicum MG (SPAdes) (version 2) | ecosystem: Host-associated > Plants > Peat...
TGCTCAACACGAGTTGAGATGGGGGTATTTCCCAATTCTATTATGCAATTGAGCTTTTTTGGAGGTGGCTTACTCATTTGAAATCTACCACCATTTCTACACTTGTAAGGTGGTCATGAGTCCCACCCCATAGTGTTTATTAGCTGTTGGCTTATGATGATTGGGTTATACCTTTGCTATTCCATTCAGCACATAGGCTACCTTGCAAATTCCCTATTCATTTTTTGACCAAATATTCTCTAAAACATTTTGGCACCCAACCCACATTATTAATTCTTACCTTGCAAATTCCCTATCCATTTTTTGAACATGCATTCTAAAACATTTTGACACCCAACCCACATTATTAATTCTTAGCTTGCAAATTCCCTACTCATGTTTTGAACATGCATTCTAAGACATTTTGGCACCCAACCCATTACTAAGTCTTTACCTTGCAAATTCCCTTTTTCATTTTTTGAACATACATTCTAAGACATTTCGGCACCCAACCCATTACTAAGTCTTACCTTTGCAAATTCCCTATCCATTTTGTGAACATAGATTCTAAAACATTTTGGCCCCAAATCCGTTAGTATTTTTTCATACCTTTGGAAATTTGCTATTAAGTTTTTGAACAAACATTCTCAAACATTTTTGACACCCAACCCATGAGTGACTCTTACCTTGCAAATTCACTATTTTGTTTTTGGAAGATTACATTCTCAATCATTTTGTCAACCCATTATCAAATACCTAACTTTTTCGTATTCATTTTTCAAAACGTACATTCTCAAAACATTTTGGCACCCACTCAATTGCCAATCACATAGCTTGCAAATTCCCTTTTCCTCTTTGAAACATACATTCTCAAACATTTTGTCACCCAACTCATTACCATTTGAAACATACATTTGCAAACATTTTGTCACCCAACTCATTACCATTTGAAACATACATTCGCAAACATTTTGTCACTCAACTCATTACCATATCAAATCGAGATTGCCAACTAGAGAGTATCCCCCCATCAATTGTAGCAATTATTCCCCAACAATAGCAGTTCAAAAAAGTGTGGCACCCAACATGGTTGCTAGAAGTCCATTTGAAACATATTCTTGTCACTCTTGTGATTCCTTTTGTTCAACATGATTGATAAATATATTATTGCCTATGAAACATTTTGACCATTTTGTGTACAAATGCAATGATATAATGGAAAGCCCGCCGCCACCTCACCGCACATGGATTTAAGACATGCCATGTATTTGCTAAGGTTCTTTTTGGAATTCATACAATGTGATCTCTTTCAACTAGGAGATTTTTGAAAGTTAAAAGAAATCTTGAACTTGGAGATTTATGGTAACATATTATCAAACTTCCACAATGAATTTAAAACTCCCACAAAATTTTGTCTATGCTCATCAATATCAATTATGTTTGCTAATCAAATTTATTCTTATCCTACCTATAGCCCAATACATCATGAAATTGATTAATTAGCCCCTAATTTGTAAATGATTATGTGAATCCATCCATGCATCTTTAGATTTGGATTTTATTTTTATTTTATTTTATTTGGTGGAGGCTAGAGAGTGCATGAGCCCCTCTTTTGTGTAAAAAAATTTATTACAATTGAGCATTTTAAACATTGTTGAATATAATTTTACAACGTCAATAAAGTATTTTATTTTTTGTATTTGCATGCAAATAGCATTCTTTTCATTAAAATTATAGGAGGGTGGCATGATGATATGCTATGTGTCCAAATATCATAAACAAATGATGACTTGTAAAACAATATTTATTTAATTAAATAGATTAAATCTTAAATGTTATTTTGAAATAAAGTGTTAAGCTTTGGCCTTGGATCTAGTTTTGAAGAATTATTTCATAGTTAATTATAATAAATAAAGGAGGGCACAATGGGGATATTCACTCTAATATATAAACTTGTGAAACATATTGCCTAACACATTAAAAGTCTATTCAAACTCAGAAATAGAACCAAAAAATTTGTAGAAACATTTAGTTAATTGCACAACTTCAAATTTTAACCCTATAAATTTGGAAAATATATATATAACTTTCTCATTTCCATTGTGTAATGTTACATAACTTTTGGTGTTAGCACTATCATCTTTTTCACAAGTTTGCACCTTTACATTGATGACAAGAAAGGTAAATTGTTATTTTATTTCTTTCATCTCTCACATTCATTCATGATTTTTTTTTTTTTCTTTGTATATTTGTGCTCCTTGATGTATTCCTTGCATCTTTCCATTTGGTTATATTTAGTTACAACTATTTCACATTACATTATTATTAGTCTTTTTTCATGTTGCAATGATTCATTTGAACCATTTTTTCTCCGGTATCCAATTCAAAATTGTTCAACTAGAACCTTCAATGCAATTTCAATTTTTGCAAACTTGTAATGTTACAATTGAATTTGAATTTTTTTAAAGCATTCCACTCATGTTCTTGATTTGTTGTAATTTTGTAATGTTCTACTAAACCTTTTGCTTATGTTCCTCTTAGTTGTTGTTTTTTTCCAAATTATGTTGCCATGGAGATTTTCAAAACAAAGCATTCTTTTGTAATTTTTGTTGTTTTGTTCATTTAAATGGTCTTGAAGTTGGTGGAGATAAAGAAAGTTGAAGATGCATGTTGTGTATTTCAAAAGGTGAACAACAAAATGCAAATTGTGACACAACTTGTGATCTGGCATCAATTCAACTTAAAAAGAAATCTTGGATTCTTGGGGTTTGATCTAAGACATTGGGTAAAACCTCATTTGACTACTTGGTTTTCTTATTTTTGCATGGTGCTTATGATGATGAAAGGTGAATTCATCACTTTTAAACAACCAAGTGCACTTTTTTTTGACATTGCACTCCAAGTTCAATATCTTCTTACAAAGCAAAATACAAAATATTGATTAATCATGCATATTGAAATACAAGTTAGCTTAGGGAACAAATTATCTCATGTGTAATTAAATGTTTACAATTTTACATTTTGTTATTTCTATTATCATTCGTGAAATGATTCAAGCAATGAACACGGTTTTCATAAATATCAAATTTTGCCAAATATAAACAAGTTTCAAATCGTCATGAAAGAATTCATAGACTAGTGCAACCTACTTCACATCCATGGTGTTATGGGCAAAATTTATATTGCAATCCTTGAACCTTTTGGACCTTTTGCAAAAGATTATTATTAACACAAGACTAGTGGACATCTAACATTAACACTAACATAACATCCTTAGTGATCAATTAGCTTAGTTGGACACAAAATCCAAGTCCAAAATAGGTCGAAAAGATCAAATGGGTAAATTAGGATTCTCACCTCGAATGTACTTTTTGGGTTGGAAAATAAATGCAATTTGAACATTACAACTTTTGATTTATCTAATAATTCGATTGGATTGGATTTACTAAAATATGTAATTATTGATGAATTCATCATCATTTTGTAAGGAATTTTATAAAATAATAAATTCCAAAACAAGTGACATATCATGAAAGTTGCTATTGCACATCTTAAAAATGAACATTCTTGTCACTTGGGGCATCTACATTTGAAGATTAATCACACAACATTTTTTGCATGCAACTATTCAACAAAACCATTATCACCTAAAATGCCATAAGTACTGCTTTAGGGTTTGGGATGCCATGTTTACATAGCCAAATCAAGACCCCATTCACACATAACCACATAACTATCAACTTGGATTTGAAGGCCAAAGTGGGCACTTTTTTTACATTATTGAAGTTAGAATTGAATGACAAATCAATTTATTGTTTCCTTCATTCACATTAGTTAACCATTTCACCCAACACCTTTTGTGTGCAATACATCTCTTTGTAAATCATTGATTCAACTTATTTGCTTACTAGGGTCAAGCCATTAAACTTCACAAACTAATCAATAACTTTGTCCTCAAGCTTACTCCTTAAAACATTGTGCATGATGCTTAAAATTAAGGAGGACCTTAACAACTTGGCAATGCTTTCTAAAAGTTCAAAGGAATAACTTGCACATGCCAAGGGGTAGATTTTAAAGGCCATGGAGTTGCTTCAATTACTCTTATGGAAATAAAATGGTGAAAATTAAATTGATTTGATATTTTGAAAAAACTTTAATGACCCATGCCTATAAAATTTTGAAAATTGATGCCCAGTTGGTGAATCAAATGGGTTGCTTGCAATTGTAAAGGACCCATTCTTCCTTTTACAATACTTCAACATGCAAGATGGTGAGCAATACTAGACAAACACAATACAAGTAAAAACATGGAACCAAACATAGAAACCACATGTGTTTCACGGAAGGTTTTAATTTTAAATTGCATCATTGAGAATAAGTATGATGCATAACCCTTGCCACTAATAGAAAAATCATTGGCAAGTACAAATTGGGATGACATTGGGAGGTATGGTGGAGGAGAGAATCATAGGATGACAAGGGAGAGATGAGTGTTGGGGAGCTCTAAGGGCCTTGGTGGAGGTATGAATACATCATAAACTACCTTTCACAAGATAACTAAAGCTACTTTGCATTAATTTGTCATTTTGGCATTGACCACATTAATTTCAAATGACAATGATGCAAAATGGGTTTCTATGCATCATGGTGCAAATTTGGCACTAAGCATACTAATGAAAACACAAAACTAGTTGGGCAAGATAGTTGATGGCACATTATGGAGGCCAAACTTGGAGGAATGTGCAATTGCGAAAATATACTTCCAATTGGAGAGGTTGCAAGAATTGCCAACTGACAATTTACCAAGCTCTAAAGTTAACGGTATTGGAAGAAATAAAAAATTGGATTCATTACTTAATATTGTCCAAGGCTTGGAGACTCATAACTTTGAAAAAAAAAAAACTGAAATATAATTGTGACATTTGAGAAGTTGGAGCCAAAAAAGAAAAGGAAAGCTCCATCCCAATAGAAAACTAGAGGATTCTTGTCAACATATTTGTTGTTCAAAAGCCCTTATACTCTACCTACAAAGCAAAGCCAACAACCCAAATCATAGTTCTTGAGCTTTAAAGGGGAGGTTGTAGCTGAAGGTACAACAATGAGTTCAAAACACTTGAGAGTAGGATATTACTCATCCCATGTACAAAATTAGTTTGATAACAGATTTCCAGCAAGGAAGCCTAAGGCCCGAGGATATGAGAAAGAGAACAAAAGGGGGGAGAGAACAAGTACATGGCATTTGAGTAGAAACAAAAGTAGAGTAGTGATGTAAAGCAAACAACTTACCTAGTATGCTCAAATTGAGTCCTTCAAAAATTAATGTACTATTTCAACACTCATCGCAAAACTTTCAAGCCAGGTAGGTATATGTTTGCTTGGCACAATTTATTCATTTGCATTAAAAAATTAATTTAAAAAAAAATCCTTGAGCAATTCCGAAAGAAACACACTGCACCTTGTGAACTAAATGAAAAAAAACCCAAAAGAAAAATCCTGACCCAAATTCAAGAAACTAAACTCTAGTGTTGTACACATGCACAACCCAAGTCTACTTCTAGTAGTAGCCTGAACTCATGCCATGAAATTTACTTTGAATTGCGTATGTAACAAGCTCATCTCAAAGGAACTCAAACAAAAAGTCATCAAAGGATTTTTTGACTAAGCCCTCTCTCTGATGATATTGATCATTTTACAGGGCAGCAGACCTTGGGTCTCTCAGAGTCTACCATCCATGGAGTCACTGCGAATCCCTGAAAAGACATTTGGTATCTGTGAGTTCCTGAGTCATACAAGTATGGCATGAGTTCAAGATCTTCAGTTGATCTTCTTGTTGTTGTTGTTGTTGTTGTTGTGAGTGCACTCACAAATTGTTCAATTTGATACTACCTCCAGCACCACTTCAAACACAAGGCCTTGTTGATCATATGCCACACATGTCAGTCTTTCCTGCACTCACAAAGAGCCCCTGCACATGCAGATCCACACAAGAGTTTCAGTAGATTTAATATGTGCATGGTGACACCACAATGAATTATTGCATCACATGGCCTACTTTATTCTGACAATCAGATACACTGGATTGAAAGCATTCCACACTAAATAGCCAAGGAACCATGTTCTCTACAAATAATTGCTGTAAATTTAAATTGCCTTATCTTCAATTTCTCTATAGAAAAGTGATAGTAACTCTCTGCATTCATTGCTGCTTTCATGCTGCATTTCATACATGAAATATATTCAATGTTGGTTTCAAAGAAGAATGAACCCCAAGGTAGGCTTACAAATGGGTGTCAAGTTCAATTTTGTTTATAAAAAAAGGAAACTCCTAGGTTTGCAGAATGTTTGCACAAAATCTTCCTAACACAAAACACCCAAACAATTACAGCTGGTGCTTCCAGACCTGATGAGCATTTTTGGGCTTGAACCCGAAAAAACTCATACTTCAATAGACACATAGAACTTGACATTCAAAGCAAGCTTGCAATTGTTGAATACTGCACCTGTTTGATAAACATTCGGTGAACAGTCTTGTGTTAAAGAACAACACTTTAAAAACTTGACAATCAAAAGCTTTTCAGTTGTTGAATTCTAAACCTGTTTGATAAAATCTTCACCTAAATCCATGTGGAGATGCCTAATCAGTAGACCATTTGTGATCTCTCATAAAATACCCGACACAACTCCACAATATTTATGAAAACTATTAAGGTGAAAAAAGCAAGATCTAGTTCCATGTTTGTTTCTGCAAATTTTCATTTTCACCAGCTGACAATTTTTTTTCAGAGATCATAAGGCAGAGACCTCATGATCACTATCAGAGCAGACAAATCAATGGTTTTTTTTCTTAGTTGCTTTTCTCCTCTGATACCCCGCAGGATTTCAAAACACACCCGTGTGCAGGCATTTAGCTTTTGAAATCCCCATGAGCTTTTATGCTCTATAAGAGCGCCTCAGAATACACTACAAAATTTGTCAGAGATGATTTATTCATTGAGTAGAAGGCAGAATAAGTGAACACCAGCCTACATACTGCCAGATTACTCTTCTAATAATCTCTTCATTATTGATCACTGGTATGGGGCACTGGGCACACTGGCAATCACTGCAGGGTCTTCAGAATTGTAGCAAGATCTGGGAGGAACAATAAATTTGTGGAAAACAACAAAGAAATGAATGGCAGAGTAGGAGAGTATGGAAATATCCTTTGCCAGATTATTTTGACAAGGTGACTTTTCTGATTTAGCTACTGAACTTCCCCAATGGCATATATGGCAAAATGGACGTTGCCCTTTAGACTTTCAGCAAAGTGGACCTGACAAACAGGAAACATCAGCTTGACAAAATAGCCAAATCAAGAAAATCAACTTGACAAAACGGAGGTGGATTGTTGTCCATACTTGTGACAGCAATGGTTTTAAAAAATCCAGATTTCCAGAAACATTTCCTATTTGAACTCTTCCTGGTTGGCAAGGACCAGCAAGTCTTACAAGCCAGTTCTTATGCAAACTTGAGTTGTGTTGGCATGCACCAAAAAGCCATGGACTAGGAGACAGATCTTATGCACCTAGCTGCTCTTTAAGCAAAGCACCAGAACAAAAAAGAAGTAGAAATAGAAAAAGAATGAATTGACCTCTTCTAAATAAGCTTAAGCTTTATGCAACTTCTGGAGACCCTCAAAGACAAGGTTATAAATGCATTGAATTCATGAATGGAAAACAGAACCTACCTTTCTTTGTCTTCTTGTGACACCTTAGCTACCAGCATACCACCACCTGTTGACAATGTGCACACAGAGGGCAACCATATGAACCACTTCCTTGGCCTTCTCTGTTGCAAGTCAAGTTGGGACTTATTCACTAACCTGCTGGATGCTTGCATTGGTCTTTAAACTAGGCATACACAGCTGAACCCCCAAAACCACATAATGGAACTCAAATCCCCCTGACCCTTAAGAATCTGCCGGGAGTAAAGAAGCAAAACCATGTGAGGTTTAAAGATTGCAGTTCAATAAATCACACCTCTAGTTTCAAGGGGCTGCCCAAGATGAAAACAGAAACACGCTTCCATGTTAAGCAGAGTCAAAAATGATGACTTCTAGCAAGTTCACCCAAATAGAAAGAGTACTGCATGCTGTCATTTACCACCACTATTTTTTACTGGCTTTGGAGTCTGACTTTTCTCTCTCACGTTTAAGATAGAGCCGCTCCAACACCCTCCTGGCTTCACACTGTGGGAAATTGCTCAAGTCATAGTAATGTGGTGCAATGTCAATCAACCTGAAAACCCCCAACAGATATGCAACATGAATAAGAACACAGGGATCCAGCAAATGTGTAGGGCCAGTTCATAGAGCTCTCTCATCACAAATTACTTCATTACCAAGAACCAAAACAAATCCTGGTGCCACATGAGAACAGATGGCTCTCATCAGAAATAGCCATGCATACAGGCAGAAATACATATGTATCAGATATCAGAGAAAACTCCATAAAAACACTTTGAATAGAAAGGCCTTCATAGCAAATAGAGGTTGGGACCTCCTGCAGCCTCAACATATTGCTTTAAGCACACCATTGGTGACCACTTGGATGCAATGCAGCCACAGGAAAGCATGTAAGCAGAAAATAGGGCCATGAGTATTTTGCGACTCATTGGTTGTAGTGCAATGTTCTCTGCAACAAGCCTAGACATCTCCTTTGCAGGCAGCAATGCAGCCTTGAATCTCAACACTTCTCGTTAAAAAACACAAGGCAACTAGAACTTACCATTCCCCACGAACATCAGTTACAATGCGAATGAAGTTACGACTCGTGAGCACGAACTCATTGTATATCACCCACTCTGGCTTGTGGTCCAAACAAGTCGATGGATGCAGGTGCACCATCTGCAAAACCCCAAATTCCCCTCCATTTTAATGTGAGTACCTACTGACACATGCACCAAAGGTTGCCAATGGTACTTCACCCCAGTCAACACACAGGCAGTGAGCAAATCTGGAAGTCACCTAAAAATCTGTGTAAATCAATGGAAAAGCAAATGAACTAGAAATCCCAAGGCTATATGTGAAAAGATATAAGTAAAGGTGTTAACAAATAAATTGAATCTAGCCAGTTCTTGCAAAAAACATGTGCCTAACAGAACCATATCTGCAAGATGAAGCAAGCCCAAAACTATATCCAATTCACGACCTTAATGTGTTCACAGAAAGACATAATATGAAAAGAATAGGTAGCAGCAGAACTGGTCACTGAAAAGTGGATCCACAACTGAATCGCAAACTGTGGTGTTGAAGGCAGAACTCACCTGATTATCTTTGACTGTGAGGTAATGGCCCGTTCGCTCAAGGTGTGCCACCTGCATGAAGTAACCAGCAAGCATTGCCTTCCGGATGTTCACATAATATTCACGGCTATTGAAGTCTGTGCTGCACATCTTGAGGTTGTAGCGATTCATAATGCGCATTAATTGCCCTCGCACATCATCAGCTGACTTCAATGCTCGTACATTGATGAAGTTATCATAGCACCAGGTAGCATCCTCACCTGAATGAGTCAGTCCAAAATACTTTAATATTCACACAAGCCTGTCACTGCCTCTATTTGTAAGATGTCCTTGATGAGTCTTACATAATAAGTCAAATCATTTCTTCAAGGTAGCATATGATACTTCACCAAATACAAGGAGCTTCAAGGAAAGTCACAGACAACCATACACAAAAGGCAGCTTGTTGAAAACTTTTCACAAACATTTATACTGAAGGAAAGAGAGCACACCATTGGAGATTGTGAAACAAATTCAAAATAGTGTAAACAAGAAAAAGTTCAATAAAGAATAGCAAACTAGATACACCCTCAGACCCAAATGAAACCACAGACCCTACATCCTAAGGTGGGCAGAAAATAACACTTGCTAAATCCATATAATAAAACCAAGTGTTCAGAAAGTTACTGAAGGAAAGAGAGCACACCATTTTGCTTGTAGGCATGGTAGACGTTGAGCAGTGTGAGGTGGTCACCATCAATGTGTGCAAAGCGAGCCTTAGCTTCATCTGCAGCTTTCTGAGCGTCCCTTGGGCGGAGGAAGCTATTGGGAACTATAATATATGTATGTGGGAGCCACATGAATTTTATGTGTGCAACAAATTGTTTATCACAGGGTGAGGGAAGCAGCACCACGGAAGGTCAGCAGACGCAGAGAGTGCGGACAGCCGAAGAAAATGATGCACGCTGAGATGACTCTGCAACACTGCTTTACACTCTATCAACATCATAACTGCTATTGGAATATAACTTCTATGTATTCCCCTAACCATCCATGACACCGGTACTCAATGAGAAGAAACTCCTTGGAGGGAGACTCAGTGCTACAGTAAAGGCTACAACAAGGGAGAAGTCCTCATAGATTCTTCCTGTGGTCATCAATACTGATCACAGACTTGCACAACTGGAATAGACCTTCATCTAGAACATCAGACCTCTCACATCCTCTAGCATGGCTAATTAGGAGATCAAAAGTTTCTGGTCATCAACTGTATTTCAGCATCTACTAGGCCTTTCACCTCCAATAAACATTGCTCATTGCAGGTTTAGCGGAACTATATTAACCCCACAAAACCTGTAACATGTTTTGGACTTAATGTTTCCTACCACTTCCTGCCCAGTCACCAGTGGAAGGACAAACAGAGAAAAGGATGAGACCACAATACCTGAGAGCATGGCAGTAATGGAGAGTATCTCATTAGAGCAATTGAAATCAGGGCTAACCACCAGCATTTTTGACATCTGGGGATCCAGAGGAAACTCGCTCATCAGTGTCCCAAGCTTTGTCAGATTTCCATCATCATCCAGTGCTCCCAAATAGTTCAGAAGCTCTAGAGCCCTCATTAGAGTCTCAGGAGCTGGTGGATCCATGAAGTCAAAGTGAACAAGGTCATCAATTCCCAGCTTCTTTAGATTCAGCACAACATTTGCCAGGTTTGATCGCAAGATCTCAGGGTAGGTTTGAGGTTGAAGATCATTCTGAAAACTCTTTTCAGTATAAAGTCGGAAGCATTTTCCTGGTTGTGTACGACCAGCACGACCAGCTCTTTGGTGTGCACTAGCTTTAGAGATGGGGGATACCAGCAACGACTCAACACGGATACGAGGATTGTAAACCTTCTGTTTTGCAAACCCAGGGTCAATTACATACACAATCCCATCAATAGTCAAGGAAGTCTCTGCAATATTTGTAGAGACCACAATCTTCCGGCCAGGAGGACCTCCTTCCTTAAGGGGGGGAGGTGCAGGATCAAATATCTTCTGCTGCATAGATGGAGGGAGAGTGGAGTAGAGAGGAACAGCTTTCACAGGTCCAACTTGATCACCAAGGTTCTGAATCTCTCGTGCTATCTTTCGGCATGCATCTTCAATCTCCTCCTCTCCAGTTAGAAATACAAGGATGTCTCCAGGAGCCTCACAAATGTGGATCTGCACAACTGTTCGAATTGCTGCCTCAAGATAGTCCCTTTCAGGCTCTTGAGTGTAGAATATCTCAACTGGATGCAACCTTCCTGGGACTTTCATGAGCGGGGCTCCATTGAAGTAAGCCTGAAACTTTTCAGCCTCCAAGGTGGCACTCATGACCACCAGCTTCAGGTCAGGTCTGTTTTTCAGCACTTCTTTCAAGAGACCAAATAGAACATCAGTTGCGAGAGTCCGCTCATGTGCCTCATCAATGATGATAACTGCATAACGCTCTAGCAATGGGTCTGTCATTGCCTCCCTCAACAACATACCATCTGTCAGGTACCTGCAGAGACAGCATACAGGACATGAGGACTGGAACTCCCCATCTCGAGAAGCAAAGGAAAAAGGAAGCTCAAGCATGTATGGAATGAGGCAAGTTGGAATGCAACATTCAATTTTCAGAAACACAAATTGCTAGAAAGAGGTTTAGAAACAAACTTGAGAACAGTCTTGGCCCCACTGCAGTCTTCGAAACGAATGCTATAACCAACCTCATCTCCAATTGTCACATCCATCTCCTCAGAAACACGGCGTGCTACTGACATGGCTGCCACTCTCCGTGGCTGTGTGCATGCAACCTGCTTTCTGCTACTTGTGTAGCCAGCCTCCGACACAAATTGTGGAATCTGCACAATGTCAAATAGTGTCAATCTTGAAACTGAAAGCTTTAAACCAGGGTTCCCATTCTTTCCAGCAGTAAGTTTCCTTGCTGTGTGGTTCTGGAATGATAGAAGCCCAACCTGAGGGCCTGAAAACAGTTCTATACTCACAACACATGACGGCAAGAAGTATTTTCTTCTGAAATCGTACTTAAAAGTAAAAGTAATTCTTGCGAAACTCAAAAAGCATTTCTATCTATTTTTGGACCCAAAGAGATAAATCAACTGTACCTTCGAACCTAGGTCATTTCCTAAAGAATTGGATCACAAAGAAACAGAACCAACCAGCTTCCACAAAGGAATGCTGTACCCTCAATTTCCCCAACTTCGAAATACATAGAAACAAATAGCCTATAGTAACGGTATCCACAAAACCCTAGAGTGT
>Ga0209611_10011716_pt1 | contig 12530 bp, 5 predicted proteins | sample S1TSphgellanicum_3_FD_187693 | JGI IMG/M metagenome (GOLD analysis project Ga0209611, IMG submission 187693) | Host-associated microbial communities from peat moss isolated from Minnesota, USA - S1T2_Fc - Sphagnum magellanicum MG (SPAdes) (version 2) | ecosystem: Host-associated > Plants > Peat...
TATCCCAAGCTTGCTTGGGTGATTTTGCATCTTGAATATGCACAATCATGGAATCGGACACACTCACAGAAAGCCAATACAAGACTTTCCTTTCTTTTTCATGCCAAGTTTTATTGGCTTGAATTTGCTGTTGTGTGGGGTTTTCTGGGAGAGGAGGTTTTGTCTCATCACCAGTTATGAATTCCCAGTAGCCTTTCCCCATCAAGAAATTCATAATCCTAAATTTCCACACTTGGAAATTGTTCTTGTCTAGTTTCTCAATTGCAATTTGAGAAAGGCCGTCCGCCATCTCTCAAGGCACCACTCAATGTCTTCTTGAGGTTTCACAATGATTTTAATTCCTTCCTTGGGTTTCTAGGGTTAGGGTTAGGGTTTTCCTTCCTTAGGTTTCTAGGATTAGGGTTAGGGTTAGGGTTGAACCATATGGACCTTGCATATGTATGTATGTCTTGAGTATTATACGAAATTCTATACTATACATAGGTTTTACGTATAGGTACGTATCTCGTATAATGTTTCATATGGTATTAAGTACATGATTACATACCACACTTTTGTACGAAGGTCTTGATAATGTATTTGCGCTTCCCAATCTCCAAACTCCTTCCTTCAAGTTCTCCCAAGATGTATTTGCTCCACTTCAAAACTTTGCTTTGATGTCTTCTCAAAACAACTTTTGTCACAGCAACTTTGTAAAACTACTCCACACACATATGACCTTGAATTGTTCTGAAATTCTGGTGAAACATGAACAACTATGTCTACTAACTTCTCTCAAAATTTCAACTCATTTAACTTCATAAAATGGGAGATCTTGCTGCTTCTTTGAAGTCACCTCAAACTGGGATCTGAACACAAAATGACTTACAGCTTGCTCTCAGAAAATTCAAAATCCTTGAGATTTTAGGAGACACATAAGATATATGTCTTTTATATCTGCTCAAAATTGCAGCTTTATTAATGATGACCACAAAGAGATATCACTTTCAAAAGAAACTGACTTCAAAACTAAGACTGAAACTTTAGATGCTTGGATCTCCCTCAATATAAATCCAAATGACATGAAATTTTTCTCACACATGTTTTCCTATATGATCTATAAGATCCCAAAGTTACAAATCCAAAAAAGCTCAAACAAAGGAGATATGACCAAAAAACCAGATCTAGCACATAGTCTTCAAAAGCTCATAACTCTCACAAAACATATCTTTTTCTTTTGAAAATTTGAGAATAGAAGCGTCTTATAGTCTTCTACAATCCCTCTAAGTTTCACTTCAAGATCTTTTCACAGTAGATCTAGATCTAGGTTTAAAGATCTGACTTCCATAACTTTGATATGTTGATCTCCTTTCACCTCTTTTCTTTTCTTTTCTTTCTCTTCACTTCTTTCCTTTCCCTTTTTCTCTTTTGCACTTGACAAACCCATATGATACTACTAGAGACTCTCAAGCTCTAGTTCTAGAGACTTTTTAGCTCTAGACCTCTTTCAACTTTCTCACCAAACAACCTAAGCTCTGATACCATGTTAACAAATAGGAGATCTACTCAAGTGCAAACATAAATCTTTATTGAAAGGAAACTACAACATAATGCTCACAACACAAAACACAACATCAAGAACTCTCCAAGGTTCTTGTCACAAGAAATACACAAACTTGTGTAATGAAGAAAAAAGAAGCAAACCATCAACACCAAGGTATTTAACTACAAGACCAAACCACAAATAATCAAACTAAAATAAGTAACGAAAGTAATTCAACCTTGTGAAAGTAACCTAGTTACTTTCCTATTCCAGTAACTAATGAAACCTAACTAGTTGAACTTGAATTCTCAACAAAGAACTCCCTCATTTCCTCTAGCAACATATGGCAAAAGAATCGCCTCATCTAACACAGCAACACTTGGAGGAATTGCCTCATCTGACGCAACAACATCTTGCTTATTGACTTCTAGCTCACCACCACCGCTTTTCCTTAGTCTTCTTCTCCTACCCATTACAACCTCCAACCCTAAACAAAAGACCACTAGTTATTATTAAATGTTAATTGTAATGAACTAAACCATAAGCAAAAAAAATATTGAGGATGGGGCAAAAGGTTTAGGGTTTAGGGTTTAGGGTTTTAGGGTTTAGGGTTCTTCTTCTTTTTCTTCTACTGCAAAAAAGAAGAAGAAGAAGGCCTTTTTTGCTGCACTGCAATTGAGCTGCAGTGCAGCAAAGAAAGAGAAAGAAGAAGGCCTTCTTCTTCTTCTGCAAGAAAGAAGAAGAAGAAGGCCTTCTTCTTTGTTGCGCTGTAGTTCAGCTGTAGTGCAGCAAAGAAAGAGAAAAAAGAAGAAGCCCTTCTTCTTTGCCGAGCTGTAATGCAGCAAAGAAAGAAAAAGAAGAAAAAGGCCTTCTTCTGTTGTAAAAAAGAAGAAGAAGAAGGTTTTCTTCTTCTGCTGCAAAAAAGAAGAAGAAGAAGGCCTTCTTCTTTGCTGCGCTACAGTTGAGCTGTAGTGCAGCAAAGAAAGAGGAAGAAGAAAAAGAAGGCCTTCTTCTTTGCTGCGCTGCAGCTAAGTTGCAGTGCAGCAAAGAAAGAGGAGAAGAAGAAGAAGGCCTTCTTCTTTGTTGCACTGCAGCTAAGTTGCAGTGTAGTAAAGAAAGAGGAAGAAGAAGAAGGCGACGGCAGCAACGCTACCATCACCTTCTTTTTCTTCTGCTGCAAAAAAAGAATAAGACTTCTCAAGCCTTCTTCAAACAAAACAAAAAAAAAACGTAAACATCTTACCTTTTCGTGGGTGCGTGGGTCCCGCTCCAACTCCAGCCGCTCCAGCTCCCGCTCCACAACCGCTCGAGGTCTCTAGAGCTCTAGCGATGGAGTGAGGGGGGTGGGGTGGGGTTGGTAGGTGGTAGGTAGGAGGGGGTAGGTAGGAGGGGGGAGGTAGAGAATTTCGGGGCAGAGAGGAGGTGGAAAAAAAAATCTCGACGGGCAGGGAGGATGTTCTTTCACAAAACAGGTTGAACGGACTCATCCTCAATTGGTGCATTGGTGGCTGCTAGTTCATTCTAGCCAATCAAAGGGACCTTCCACCCACCGCTCAGGTAAAAAGGCCTTTTGTACTTTACACTGGGGAAAGACTACTCTTGCAGTCGTCCCCTAATTTTTGGGCCCACACCCTCAGGCTACCCCCCTTAGGCTATGACCCTCACTCAAATTAGGGGAGGTCTTAGGGAATAGACCTACCCTATACATGTTTTAAACATTTTGTGGTTTAGTCTAGTGAGAGAGCTTGCTGGATGACTTTCTACCTGAAAAGGTTACAAAACAATATTAACTTGAATTTGGAAAAATGGAACTCATGGACATGTTTCAAGGTATTACCTTCCAAAATAATTATTGATCACCTTGTTCATTTTAGTTGGTGCATTCTTTCTAACCCTAATGATAATGTACAATACATGGAAAAACAAGTTTTGAGATTTTAAGTATAATCTTAATTTAGTCCAAGTTTTATATATATATATATGATTCAAAATGATTGTGGTATCAAGTTAGCTTTTAGTGCTATCAACTCCATTTTAATGGGTTAACCCCTAAATGTCAAGGAAACACTAAAATACATTGATGAGTAGACCAATTTAATTGGTCAGCACTAAGATTTAGGGGTTAAGTTCATTTTGATGCCAAATAGAATTGGGATAAAGCTTTTCATAAAACTTCTCTTTTCATCAATGTTCTTTCTTTCTAAAATGTTTTCTTGCTTTTATTTTTTGTGCAAAAATGAGCTTAAATTGATAAAAGTTTGAACATTATTAGTTTGATGTCATCATCATGTTTAAATACCTTTTCATAGATGACCTTTTCATTGGTGATGTTCAAAGCAGCCACCACCTAACTTTTCATTTCTAGGGTTTCTTTGTGCTAGCCTAACAAGAAAAAAATGATGGGAGACTTTTTTTTTGACACTTGACATTGCTTGGGTGTTCTTAATGGTGTTTTGATGTGTGTTCACCCCCCCCTTCAAGTAGAAAGGCAATTTCATCAACTTTTTAATTTGCAATGTGCCCATGCAACAACAATGTGTAAACATGATAAAAATTTGGAAAGTCCATAATTATTAACTACAACACATGTAGGATTGATTGGCTAAAATTTCTTTTGTACACCATAATATTTTCTCATAGAACTGACTATCATTGGCATTGAATGCTTATTTTTCAAATGTTTTTGACAGTTTAAAAAAATAAATAAATAGTGGTTCATAAGGATGGCATGAACAGGTTGAAATCCTATAAGTATGAATGTGACCTACCTTAATGTTTGTCAAAAGGTATTAGTGATAATTTTTCAATCCCCAAATTATAGTGGAAAAGACAATTCAAGGCATGCATCATAATCCTTGTCCCCTCCTTGTACAAATACAATAAGGGAATGTGAAAGCTCCAAAAGATTAAGATTAAGTGCCACTTTTCATGAATATGTTTCAATCATGTCAATTGCATAAACATAATAAAAGGTTAATGTAATTAAGTTTGATCTTCCAAGTTGCGAAGGTCTAAGTCACTCAAAATTGTTCATTGATATTCATATCAACTCTATTGTCTACTTTGTTTTTCAATTCCAGTTGCTATGAATTTTAATGGCATCGTTGGACTTTACTCTAGATGTACTACACAAAACCAATCTCCAAAAGTGTCATGTTCACGTCATTGGAACCTATTTCTGACCTTGGTGTAGTTCGTGGTGTGGTTTGTTCTTCCTCACTAGTGTCATTTCATCTCTTGTGCATTTTGTGGTGGTATGCATGGTTTCCTTTTCATCATTCATTCATGTCATTCCCTCTTCTAGGTATTTGCAAGCTAGAGTGGATCACTTTTGACCAATATTGAGTCCTTAAAAATACATTTCACAATGTATTTTTTACAAGTTTTAAACTTGTAAAAATGTTCATCTTTTTCAAAAAGAAATGACACATGACCATGTAATACCTCATATGCTATCATGTTTATGAAAAAAAAAAAAATTTTCATAAAAATGTAATAATGATGGACTTTACCATCTTTGTCAATTTTTGGCCTATGTAAAAGTCCATAAAACTTTTACATGACATTCAAATGATTTGCAAACATCTATTTTAAATTACTAGCCACATTTTTGAGTTTTGAAGAAAAAATGAATTTTTTTCATTATAAGTTCAACATATGGTGAGTCCATTTACACATCTTTTATGTATTATAACATTGTAACAAGTATGTGATGAATAGTTCCCCATTTAGTGGAGAAAATTCAACTTCAAATAACTCCAAGATTCTATTACACTAGATTATATAATAATCACATACATGAATATTTTTTCATAAAATTTAATAACAATTTGACATGGGACAAATTTTAATCCATAAGGGTGCAAAAAAATGGCCTTGTGAAGCTAAAAATGATCCATTCTAGCTGCAAATACCCTTCTGGGTATGTTGGGATCTTGGCTCCTCCTCACTATTGGCTATATTATTCGCTTGCACAAGCTAATTCTTCTCCCTATTGTAAGCAAATGCAGGTAACTCGTATGTATCATCCTTTATGTCAAAATCATTCCTTGGCCGTTTCTATTGTAAGATTAATTCATTTATTTTTCTTTTTTGCTTGGAATCCAAATAAATAGTCACACTATCGATGAAACCATGTCCTGAAATTTTTGTTCATTGGGTGTGTTGGCCATGGATTGTTTCCAAGTGGTTACACTAGAAGAAAAACATGTATTTTCGACTAGTTTTTACAACTAATTTTTAGTCCCAAACAACATTTATGACTAAAATCCCTTTACTCACCTTGGACAAGTTGCATGCGACAGTGACAAACGACAAGGGGTATTGAATGAAAGAAAAAAGTCAACAAATACAAGTTCATCCTTTGATTCCATTGTATACATATTGTCACATGTAACTAAAACGTGACTATTTTGGTCAATATTGAAGGCAAAAGATGTGTTGTCACATGTCCCAATATTTAATTATTTAAATTATTATTATTATTATTATTGTGAAATAATTTGGGATGTTCAATTCAAATGCTTGGATGATCTTATATTATGACACATGGCCCAATGTTAATATGCCATGTGGCATTTCAAAATGAATTTAATACAAAATATTAATATTAAGTTAGTGCCCACAAACTTAGGTTACATACATAATTAGCTACCTACTTAGGTAAAAAGGTAGGTAAGTAGGTCTTACTTTCCTAGGTTAAATACCTATTCATATATGTAGGTACTTAGGTAGGTAGGTACATAGGTCGACTTAGGTGGGTAAGTCAAACTAGGTACCTAGCTAGGTAATTTAGTAGGTCGGGGAGGTAGGTAGTTTAGAAATGTGAATGATTTTTCTTTTTGTTTTGGGTTAAGCCTTTTAATTGGTTCATCCCATTTGCATAAACTTCTAAATGTGAAATTGGATGATCACACCCCTTGTTTACATAGTGTTCAAAGTAGGATTGGAGAATAAACAATGTGGGATAAGTTTTCAAGTTACAACTTCTTCACAAATTAAATTGCAACTTCAAAACTTTCCTCATTCCTTTTGTTTTTAAGTTTTAGATTTCTAAACAATTCAAGTACATGCTTCATTAAATAATTAGATAATCATTTAATTAATAATGATTAAATTTAACATATATTTAAAATATAAACTATACACCACAAATATTAAGTATTTTTTATCATTTACTTAATAACTAATAATTTTTTCAATATTTAATTAACTAGTTATGTAATTACTCATAGGTTTTCAATATATAACTCATAAATAAATAAATAACCAAAATATTTTAAAAATTTTAAAAATTTGGTCGAACTATAGATAAAATAATTAATGTACAAAATTTTTAACTACTATAATAGAAAATAACAATTATAAATATTTATTTTCAAATTATGAATTATGAACTTACAAATGCTATTAAAAAATAAATTCCAATGCAAATTATTTATTTATAAAGTAATATTAAACTAATTACATTAATTACTATATAATTACATTTATTATTGTAAAAATTGCTATAAGTCGTGTAAAAAACATTTAATAAGTAATCATTGATTATAAATACAATAATTTTTTGAACATATTGTAACTTTTTAAATTATTGTAAAATTATTATAAAATTATTTACCATAGATAGGTAGTTGTAGAATTTTAAAAATAAAAATAAAATTACTATATAACAATTCCTACAATTATAATCATTACAATAATTATTTTAATTAAATTATAAATTTCCGAAATTTTAATTCAGATTTAAAGTTATAAATTACAATTAAGAATTAATACATTCAATTATAAAATATTTATGCACATATTATAAATAATTATTTTATGAAGTAATTAAAATGATTTTAAAGTAATGTAATATTAATTATAGTAATTGATTTATTTTATTGCAAAAATATAAATTATATAATATAAAAATCTATGTTGTAACAATGATCATTTAGCATAACTTATAATTAATAAATATATTCAATAAAAATTATTTATGAAAGTAATCTATTATGGAAAAATAATTACAAGAAATAAGTATTTTAATTTATTATATTACATTCCATGTAATTATGGTCCTAACATTAATTATTTTCATTAAATTATGATTATTTTGGAAAATTAAGTAAGAGCTAAAGGTATAAATTATACATTATAGATTACGAATAATTAAGTTCAATTGTAAATTAATTATGCAAATACTATAATTGCAAATAAATTAATTAATTACAATGATTTTGTGTTACTACTGAATTATAATTACTAATATAAAATTTCATGTTTTTGTATTAACCATTTACTATAAATAATTAATTAATGAGGAATAAATACAATTATTTAGTGTATTTTGTTTTTCAATATAGTAATTATATTAACTTTTTTCATTATTTTAAGATTATTATAAAAATTTCAACTAAAAATCTTAATTATAGGACATAACTTCTCAACTATGGAAATAACTAACTACTTATTAATAAATAAATAAATAAAATTTTGTAACCAAATAAATTAATATAATAACTGAAATAATTAGTAATTCATAATTTTTAACTATCCGTTACAAATATTAAGTATTATTATTTATTTATTTAATAATATAATTTAAAATAGCTTAGGCTAATTATTTAATTATAATTATTCCCATTTTTTATTTTTATTTTTATAGTTAGTAATAAATATAAATATAGATATTTAAAAATAACAATAATTGAATTATTATTGTAGCTAGTTGGTAGCCAAGGTTAGCTATTTTATCATTATATTATATATTTTTATGTCACCTTATATAGCTATTATTATTTATTATAATTATTTATTTATTTTGGAATAAATAGTAAATTAATTTTTAATCAATACATTTGTCCTTTGAAAAAAAATCAATAATACAGTAATTTATTATATATATATATATATATATATATATATATATATATATATATATATAGTAATTAGTTCAGTAATTTTTTTAAATGTTAAAATATAATAAAATTATTGTTGGAGGTATTAATTAATGTTTTTAAAAATTATTTTATTATTATTATGTCAAGTTTTTTAGTTCTTGTAAACTATAAATGTATAATAATAACAATATTTCAGGGAACATAATGATTTTATTTTAGTAATTATATTAATAGTTTTCCTATCATATTAATATCATCATCTTCATCATCGTGTAATAAATTAATATTATTTTAAAATTGTCAAAATACTACCAAATTTCATTTTAAATTATATTTTATTAATAAAAATATGTTATATAATATAATATAAATAATTATAAATGTCCTTTGTAATAAAAAAATTTAAGTAAAATAAAATAGCTTGTATAAACTTGTAATACGAGCACAATATATTTAGTAAATATCTTACGTAAAACTTTAAGATACTCAAAATATACATATAGTGTAACCATAATATTGAGGCCATTTATGCTAATAATAAAATGTGAGTACATATGTAATTTGGTTGTTCATATACATTCAAAATATATATTTGTAAATCTTAATATGCACAACTTTATTCCTTAAAAAACACAAAATACACCTTTGAATACTTATAGGGCTACAATTGAATTGATCACATTTGGAAGTAATAAGACATAAGTTGTTCTTCTTGGATGAAAACCAAAATAGTTGCAAATTATTGCAGTGTAATCAACACAAAAAATAATCACAAAAATGTCTAAAGCTAGTTGCAAATGATTAATAGTCACATGTCGTTGTCAATTGAGTGGTTACATTTTGGGCTCTTTCTATTAATGTTATTGCAAGCTATTCAAAAACTCTAGTATAAACATTTGACCACCATCCCATATATCTTGTAATCCTGCAAGTGATTAAAAGATGCCTAATATCCAACCTTTGTTTAGTGTTATGCATTTAGAATTTTCATCTATTTTCTATTTACAAAAAGATACAAGTTCAAATTTGGCAGTGTTCAGCAAGAATGTCATGGATATGGATATGGTGACACATTGGAAATGAACGCATTCTAAATTGGGTTACTTTAATTGTTTACTTCAAGCTCACATAAGAAACTACACTAGCTGTTCAAAATAATTGACAATTGTAAATATATGTGTCTAGTGACATATTTGTAAGTGTCTAATTTATTTTTATATTTTTTACTATCATGAAACTTATTTGATGTATATTAGATTACTTGCATGGGACTTGAAACCTTAAAACATTTATAAATGGCAAAATGACTCCACATGTCAAAACAACTAGATTTGTTTCAACAACTACAAAATTTGTTTATAAACCTTGTCATAAATCCCCATGAAAAATTAAGCATTGACCCGTTCCCGAGGTTGTCTGGTTCCTAATCTATTATAAGATATGGAAGTTCACCAACATTGTAGCCTTTTTAATTCTAGCAATTTAGAGCCATTGAATGCCACTTGTGCACATTGGTGACATGGAAGAATATTTGATTATGTCAAATAATATATTCTTTGACATGGACAAGATTTATGGAAAATATTCCTTCATGTTCATGGAACCATGTTCGTCACTCATGCTCACATTCACCCACTCATGAAATAACACCCCCCTTAATTATCCCCCTCCCCAATGTTGGCTTGCATATCCTCCTAAAAAATGGATTTCATCCATAGAATAATAAATATATAATTCATGTGATATTTGTAATTGATTTCAATCTAATATTCTTGAACTAATTTTGATTAAATTTCACTTACATTTGATAGAAATTTTCATGTTTTCTATTTGATTTGTCTAGGTCACATTCATCTTGGATGTCCATCCCAATTAGTTTTTGGTGTAAATATAGGTCCAATCTTGGCTATATTCTGGATCTAGATGGATTTAAATGAGGCTAAGACAATGTCAATTCTTAAGCCCATGTCAATTTTGGTTGGATCTCAATTCAATTTTAAATCAATTCCAAATGGATTATGATTCGACCAAATTAATCTTGGTTGGAAATCTAATTATCCAATTTTGGATTGATTTTGGCTCAATTTTATCAAATTTTGATTTTAATTTACATTATTTAATTCCAATCTTATTCATTTCTTTCATGCAATTTCATCCATAGTTCTCCTCACATATGTAGATTCAATATACATATTGCTTTTGATATATGCCATGGGTGCCATCAAATATCTTTACATTAGAAACAAAGGTCAAGGTGCTTTGGTTAGGAATGAAATTTTTGTGACAATGATGAATCAAATTGGTTTAGGTAGGATAATTTTAGATTCCATAAGTCATAGTTGTCACTTGGATAGTTTCAAACTAAAATTTGTTTAGCCCATTCCCAAGTAAAGAGGCATGAAAATGTTTTTTTTAAAAATTTATGTCTTTTTAAAGTTTCATTTAGTTTCCAACACCATATTCACAAATAGATTTTCAATACCTTCTCATCAGTTTGCATCTCATTTCTCTTCAATTCAAGTTGCAATGTCATTCAATATTTTCATTCAAATGCAACTAAAATTTCCAAAAAATCAATTCATTTTTTTCATTAATCAATGAATTGATCATCACAAGTAGTGCACAACATGGCACCCAAATTGATAATGATATCATGAATATCAACAAATGATATTTGAATCTAACAAATGTTATTATGATGATTGCCATTATTATATTTTATAGATTTTACATTTTTTCCAAAAAAAAAAAAGTTTTTAAAAATCAAGATTTGTATTAGGTTCAATATTGTTTAAAAGAATAGACCTTCCAATGTAGTAAAAAAAAATTTTTACTAAGTTGATTTAATTTTATAGAAATATTATATTGTTCGATTGCATTATATACATGCACATTTCATTTTATTTTATTTTTGAAAAAGGTATATCATATGTATGATAAATTTGGAATAAAATGTTATTTTAAAATTTTAATTACTCTTTTGTTTCAGGAGCACTAAAATAGAAGGTATTGTTTGTCAAGTTTATAAACAAAGAGGAATATATATTTCAAACATGACTTGGTAAAATGCTATGCATTTCTATCACAGTGTGGGGATTAACTTGAAAATGACCCAAAAACATGTATCCTAATAACTTGTGATGTAGATATAAAGACAAAACAAATAAATGGTTTTTTCCAAAATCATATTTGATATGAAAAAAAATTATAATTTTTTAATGTATAAATATTAAATTATTTTGAACATATATGAGGGCATTAAGAACTTTTTATAGTAAATTGATAAGCATTCAAATTCTTACATCACATTAAATATAATGGTGTTATCTAACTATGTTTACTTTTCATAAATTGTAAAACATGTAACAATTTGTTGTTTTGGGAATTCATATACAAAATAATATGATTCAAAAAAATTGATATATTTCACATAATAATATAAAAAATTAAATAAATAATTTAAATTTTTTTTACAAATTTCACAAGAAGAAATCTTGTCATTTCCACCCCCACACATTGTGACTATTGTTTAATTTGACTACATTTCAATTACATTTGGGCATTTTAAATTTGCAAATGGCTTGTTGCACAAATTAATAGTCAATATTATTCATAATTGTTGTGTTCACTATTTTTTTCATTTATGAGCATAATTTGGACCTTATTTAAAATTTTAACAATTTCAAATTGTTGACGTGAAAATTGATGTAACTTTTAACTTTATTTACACAATGTATTATAGTGAGTTGAACTATTAATTTTTACCACGTTGAAACCATTACTTAAGAGTTGCATTTTACAAATTTACCATAATTTATTAAAATTCATGTAATAATTTCAAACCCCATGTCACACCAAAGTGGGTTTCCACACTGTGTGAACACCCGGGCATTGAGGGTGTGCTTTGGTATAATTAAGCCGTCCTAATTTTGGCGGCGAATGTTTTTCTCCATGATAGCTGCATGGCTGTGCATGGGACGTTTATGTGAGTGGGTGTGCAGGAGTGAAGGCGGCGCGAATGATGAAGAGGAGTGGAGCTGCATTGATGCGCCGAAAGGTGGGAAAGGAGGAAAAGCTTGATGGGGAAGCTGGGTGCAGAACGGAACGACAGGACGCTTGGA
>Ga0209611_10011717_pt1 | contig 12529 bp, 12 predicted proteins | sample S1TSphgellanicum_3_FD_187693 | JGI IMG/M metagenome (GOLD analysis project Ga0209611, IMG submission 187693) | Host-associated microbial communities from peat moss isolated from Minnesota, USA - S1T2_Fc - Sphagnum magellanicum MG (SPAdes) (version 2) | ecosystem: Host-associated > Plants > Peat...
CAGGTTGAAAATTGAGTTTTTTTTTTTTTGGGGCTAAATTTAGTCAGTTGGGTGAATTCTTTTTTTCAAACTGCCTGTACATATATATGTGTTCATCTGGTTTTCTAGTGCAAAATTTCTAAATAATAATGATAATAATCATCATAAAATGACCAGATTTCTCTATTGGGTTTCTAGCATATAGCCAATTTTTTTTTTTAATAATATAAAAAGGCCAGGTTTCTCTATTGGGTTCTTAGCATTGTAGCCAAAAAATGTGAAGGATGCTTAATTTTTTTAAAAAACTTTCATATCCTATTTATAGCCAAATTTGGCTAAACTGTCTCATAAATGGTTGCCAATTCAGCAAAAGTGAGAAAAAAAACCGCTGGAACTTGGCAACAAGTGTTGGCCTCCAGTTCTGTCTTTTTCAAAGAAAGAACCTACTCTGAACCGCCGGTTCTTTTTCTGGTTCTTTCACGAAGAAAACTTGCAGTTCTTCCATAAAACCTGACGGTTCTTTGATTATTTTTTTGGGACAGCCCAGAATCGGAGGTTATTCTCACATCCTTTCAAGGACCTCAGCCTAGCAACTGGAGTGGAAACACAAGTTGTGTGTTAAAAAGTGACGCCAAAAGTGAAAAATTGTAGGCTAAACGTCTCACCATGGACGAATAATGGAGCAAGGTAAAGTGTAGTAGCCAGGCCTAGCTTCACATTTTGGAAATGTTCCCACTCGTGGGCGTTAACTTGGCATAAACTACAAGGTGAATTGTGAACTTTGTTTGTAAACCTCAAAGTGATGATGGATGTGTAGATAGATCACAAGGTGCTCGCCACTCTAGGTGGGATGGGACACCCCTCTAGGTGCGGTGTGCCGCACACCTTATTATGCCCACTAGGAGCATCATCTTGAATGAAATCGAAAGTTGTTGTCATGGCCACTTCTACAAGAAAAGTAGAAGAGAAAAAGGGGAAAAAGGTTTTGAGGAAGGGGAAAGGGAAAGGAGGTGGATAGAAAAAAGGAAGAAGAAAAAATGTATAGCAAGAAGAAGGAAGATGGCAATCCTGAGAAATAGACAAAATTTGATAGCATGGATGAAGCAAAACCTTCAAATACACTCCAACATTGGAATATAGTACCCAAAGCACAAAAACATTGTTCATGGATAAAATTTAACACACAAAAAATTCAATTGTTCTCAAATGGATAAAGTCATTGGACCACATCATATAGAAAATAATCTTTTGGATTCGTATTATAAATGCATCTTATTCATTATTTTGCATGGATGAAAATTATCACACAAGTTATGTGCCATGCAGATAAGACTTGACGATTGATGAAACTCAATTTTAAAAAATGAAACAAACCAGCTTGTGGATGAAATCAATTATGAACCATATGACATAGATGAATATATGCTTATGGAAGGTACAACATGGATGAAAATTTATTTCGTGAAAATGAAAATGAAAATTTTGACAACATGGATGATGTGGATGAAAATTATGAATATAGCTGAATTTAATCCACATGGTCAACAATATATGGTTGGATTCGTTGCTGTCATTATGCATGACTAATTGCATATGTGGTTGAGTTCATGCATGTAATATGCTTTATTTATGCCACTCCACATGGTCATGTTTTTGCCAGTGTCATTAAATTTCACATTATTGTTGGCAATAATTCAATAGTTACCAAATTTCATACATGTATCAACATCACCCATTTTCTCAAAGTTTTATCACCATGGTCCACTTTTGTATAAAATGTTAGCAAGATTTGAATTTCATTGTATGCAATGCAAATTGATGAAATAGTGGATATGTAAACAGAATGTTTGCATATCAAGAAGCTTTCCAATAACATATTTGAAGTCAGTGTATTCAAGAGGGTGGAATAAGTGGTCAAAGGTGCGAAAGTCACACTCAAGACACCTAATAAATAGTAAGCATTATGGCCTTTACTCCAAAACATTACTAGATTTTCTATCAACATCGAACAACCTTGTCAAACAATCGATGCCCAAATGATCCCACCATACATTTACATACTCTTTAAACTCTTGTAATACGCATTTCAAAAGACAAAAACCGATAAGACTAGTTTTAGATTTGCAAAAATCCATCACCCATGTAATTTAAAGCTTGTTATTATCAACGGAAGTTAGGTGGAAATAAATATATGGAGGAAGAACAGGCAAAAGAAAATATCGCACATGTCAAACAAGAAATGTTCAATTCTTAATACAAACTTGAGCATTTCAGAGTAAACAATGTTGTGGAGAATGTCAAGAAAGAATTGAACATTGGAAAGAAGAGAGATTCAAACTTGATTAAATAGTGTGTTTTGTTCCCAAAATTGTTTGCTAAGGTTCAACATTGTTGAACTAACAATCACAACCATTGTAATTGTGACTTCATATTGTGGTCACCCATCTCCTACCTAATGCTCCTTCCTAAGAGCTTGCATACATATTGCAATAGATGAACAGATCAGATGGAGTACCTGGGACCCAATGGACTAGCACAAGAACTGGTGTTGATAGATCAGGTCCCAAACCTGATGAAAGACTGATGACCTTGGACCAGGCTGGCCTATGCAATGTGCACTCCCAAAGTTTCAAGCACCCCAGATACTCGAGTCTCCTGGTATAGACAATTTTCCCTAACAGGACCCTTCAGAAAAACCCTGAGATTACAGGAGATTCTGAACAGAGATTCTTAAAACAGTGCACATCCCTAACCACCTTGAGATCAAAATTGGCATCTGAAAATCATCAAGCTCTCTGTTTTGCTGAAACCTATGGGATCAAACCTGAATAAGAATTCTCTAAGTGCAAGAGCCCATGCCACACATGGCATCTTCACACATTGAGAGACAACTCATTGTTCCAAGTACTGCTGTAAGAGGATTGGTCCAGACTGCAAAATCTTTAGAACCTCAAAAGAAGTTTGAGGGAAACAAGCACACTGCATTAGAACCAGACAAAACAGGTAAGGAGAATTCAAGAGCTGATTATCCAGAATCCTACACAAGCCTGGAATTTACATGTAAGCAAACGAAGGCCAAAAAGGGTCAGGACATCAGCTATTTAGCCATATGTATATACATAGGACATGCTCCCAATCTCCTAACTCCAAATTCCATTGACAAGATGCTTGCAATGCCAATCTACAATATGTCAAATGTACAAGTTATTGGTTGCAAATTAAGTCCTACTGATTCCACCTGGGAAAGCCTCGGTATGAGCTGGTTCCCAAGCTAACAGAAACCTGATCGCAGATTTAAACCAGTTTGAAGGCATTGTCTTGCATCTATTCCAAATCTCCAACAAAAGGAAATGTCACTACACTATGGAATAAATCAACCATAACAACCCCATTTCCTGGACTGATTCTGCCCCCACGTTTACTTTACTGTATTTTCATGGACTGAGTAGAGCTGCCCTCCTGATGCTAGAGGCTCTCACTAAAAATCATCTCCTGAAACACACCACAAAACCATATTGGACCAATCTGAAGACATACAATCAAAAACATAGATATCTGATGGCCAATTATATGCAAATCTACAAAACACACTAGAAATAACTAAGGTAGCTTTGCATTGTCCTTCTGACCAGAAAGAATGAGATGTTAGGAGTACCTTGTCACACACAGGGCAGTACTTGCTGCGCTCCATCCAGTCATAAATACATCCCAGGTGAAAATGATGCCCACATCCTGTGGTTATCTTGGGATTCTCCTCATTGTAACCTGTTCCAATAAAAATTTGATCATCAAAATTCTGACTCTCCTTGAGCTCATATTATCATTTTACCTGACATCTGAAATCCATCTAGAATTCTTGACTCATTAAGGATCTCTGATTGCGATAAGCCTTTGTGATCATGCCTGTGTGATCTATGTAGGCAATTGTTACTTTCCTGGTTTACAAATAGCTTCAGCCAATACCCTCTAACCCTAACTACAAGAACTCAACACAACTTTCCAAAGGACATCCAAGAAACCAGAATAAGGGGCTTCTTGCCCAAGACTGAAGATGGAAGAAAAGACTACCATCAAAACAAGTAGGACAAAACTCTTCATCATCCATAATCGAATGAACAGAGTCAACTTTTGGAAACCCTTTCACAGACGGCAGACGCTTTCCAGGTGAGTCAGGTCTATAATTTGGAGCTTGCTCCTCATGATCACCCTCAGGACCATTCCATCTCTGTAGGGGCATCAAGGCTTCTCCTGCTCCATCTCCTATCAGGCTGCTGCGAAATAGTGGCTCCCCCTCCCCAGCATGCAAATGGCTCATCCCACTCTTATTCCCCCTTGATATGAGACCATCACGAGGTATCCGGGAGTAACGAGGGTCTGTGTCATAAGGTAATGGCCGTGGAGGTGCACGGTAAGTTTCAGCAAGTGACATATCAGAGCTCATGTTCCCTATCACTCCTGCTGCTGCTGAACCAGATACTCCTTGATTTGGAGATGATGAATCTCGGCTTTCTACATCATCAAACCATGTTGAATACTGCTGTATGTGCACATTACAAACAAAAAAATTAGGTCAAGTGCGCTCTTATACATAAACACAACATTCTTCAACTAAATTTGGGGAAGAGAGAGAGAGAGATTACACAGTACCATTCGAAGGAATCGCCGCACACAGCAGCGCAGACAGAAGCAGTTCTGGTAAACACTTCCATTTGGATACACCACATTGTAGTCCTCAAAATCATCTGGACTGAAGCAGCAACACACCCCCCCCATAATAATTTCCTCTTCTTCTTCCCACTTTTGGCTTTCTTCCTCTACTTTGCAACCTTTGTGGAAATCTTATCACTCTCTGTGTATTCTGCCCTAGTAAGCTTTCACACAACCTTTCTAATCAATCCCTGCTTTTGCCATGTGTGTGAAATGTCAAATACACACTGCACATCTGCTCCCTCTTCCACAAAAGAGCCTCCTCGTCCACTCCAACTCCTTGCTTCTGCTACTGGACATGTAAAGCTCTGTTACTGGATTTCTGAGGACCAAAACCAAAAGCATATGAAGATGCCACCACGCACCACATCTTCGCTTGTACTCCAAAACTCACCAAATTGGCGATGGTTGTTGGCACTGTTATAGCAAGCAGATGAGTGGTCAGGTGTTCTGCCGGATGTCCCTCGATCAGAGCAGGATCACTGCATCAACCGGCGATCCGAATTGTGCACCCTGGAGAAAGCAATATTGTCAACAAGAAGATTAGGGGAACCAGGTTGCACCAGTTCCTACAATCAGAAAGAGCCTCCTCCGTTGTTATGCAATCCGAACGCCGTCCCCTAAGCTAGGAAAAATAGAGAGGAAAAGAAACCTCAGAACACAAAGCTCTCCTTCCTCTTCTGCAGATTTCTACCTCTAAGCTTCTTCGCCTGTCGAATTCGCTGGCATTTCTGGACAATTTCTACTGCGAGAAGATCACCGAACTATCAGGAGGACACGCCTCCTAAAAATGCACACACGCACAGACGAAATGCGATCCACTGCCGAACTAGCATCAGGAGGATGTACTACCCTTAGGGTTCCAATCTCTATGCAAACAAAAGTCCACAACCGAAAGATACTAACTACCTTGGAGAAGATACACACCCCCAAATAAGACCTCAAGGATCAACCTGCAACAACAACAACAACACAGAAAGCTTCAAGCCACAAGCACTTCCACGAAAACACACAACTCTACCAAAAAACTCGTGAGCTTGAGGAGCAAACTCGAGCGAACGAATTTTCTTAACATAAAAAAATCCGGGGAAAAAAAATAAAAAAAATTCCAGTCTGCAGCAGAGCAAGAGAGCATCAGTTGCTGCTAAAAATATCGCAAAGAATCAATCACCAACACGCAACATGCAAGCAGGGCGGACGATGAGGAGCTCCGAGAGAGAGAGAGAGCACGCGAGAGGACAAAGCGCGCGCGCTAGAAGAGAGAGAGGGGGGACCAAACGAAGTAAAAGAGTAAAAAATATTTATTACTGAGAAAGCTAAATTAGTGCTTATTACCTCGCCGGGTAAAATAAGTTATCTCCAAGTGGATTTTCCACCTATTGCGGCGTCGGTAACCCACCGAATAGAAATCAGCCACGTCGGAGTATATTCCAATTGCAGCCGGTCGGACCCACCGGCTACCGGCTAAAGTTATTGAAATGGTCTTGGGGGAGGTAGTATGTGGTGCAGTAGTGTTCTTAATGGATGATAAATTAAGTGGATGAGAATAACCACAATTGTCTATATGGATGAGGAAGTTGTGAAATTTGATTTGGTCGCGCTGACAACCTAATAGAAATCTGCCACGTGGGCGTTTTTCCCCCAATTGCAGCGGTCAGACCCACCGGTTACTGGCTAAAGCTGATTTGCAAATGGTGTCAGGCGGGTATCTAGTATATGGCGGAGGTACTGTTTGTTCATGGATGATAAATTTAGTGGATGAGAATAATTATTCCTATACATGGATGAGGACGGTCTGAAATTGCTTTTGGGATTGGTGACTACCTAATAGAAATCGGCCACGTAGGTGTTTATTCCAATTGCAGCCGGTTGGACTCACCGGCTACTGGGTGAAGTCAATTTGTGAACGGTCTTGGGTAGGTAGGTAGTAGGTAGTAATATGGTGGAGTAGTTTGTATTCATAATGGATGATACATTTAGTGGATGACCAAAAGCATGTACGTATACATGGATGAGGTTTTGGGTTGCAAAAAGATATTAACGGATGATTAATTTTTATTAATTAATTATTTTACTAGTGTTGAATTGGTATTCATCATTGGATATCCAGCATTTTTTTTTCAACTTTTTAATATCAAAAAATTTGGTGGATTTTTTTTTCCCAAAAAATAAGCAAAATTACTTGAATTTTACTCTTAAAAAAACATTCCGTGACCCTTTTGTTGAACAAAAAAACATTAGCCTAGCTGACTCTATGATTACACATTTACGAACACATTTTGGCGCATTCTTATCATGGAAAAATATTTCATACTAAATTTTTTATACAGCACCTACGCAACCATTTTTTTCAACAATTTTTTTTTTTCCTGACCCCAAAAAAATGAGAAAATTTTGGAAAAAAGTATTTTTCTATTGAAAATTCCGATAATACTTTTGCTATTTTTTGTAATTTTAACAAAATTGACATAGTTTTAAAACATTTTCCAGTTACCCCTGAGTGAACTTTTAACATTTCATTGCACAGAAAAAAAAAAAAAGCCTATTACAGCACTTTGTCATTGCACACCAAGACCCTACCAATACACTTGTTAGACCATCTCCACCAGCACTCAGTATGTGAGCCCACACTGGAAATCTAGAATTAGGTTGGTCAGTCAAATCCAGTGAATCCGCTGGAAAACTGCTTCTAGAGCCATTTCAGAGTCATGGAGCAGTCCAATAAACAGATTCAAATCATATTTATTGACTGCTCCCCTGTTGCTGATTGGCTAGATAGTTTGATTCGTCCAAGTGGTTTGCTATTAGTAGTCTCTCACGTATATGCAGTTCCAGTTTCAGTTTTGTGGGTGGGGTTGGAAAAAAAAGTTAGTAATTGAAACTTAGATGTGAGAAATATTTTGGCAGGGTCACATACTGAGCACCCAAGATTACTCTTTCACGTACAAGAACCCAAGTGCTGCTGTTAGGCAAGGATAGGGAACAAAACAAAGGGTGACAATTAGGTTTTTGTTTGCAAGGATAAGGTAAGTACACCGGTGTGCAGCACTAGGTGTGAATAGGTGTGAGTAGGAGTGAAATTGCAATTATAAGTTCGTTTACCCTATTCATTATTGGTGTGGTATAATACTGATGTCAATAGCCAGATTTTTTAATAGCCAATAATAGGTCATTATGAATATTAGTCAATATTAAGAATAAATAACCCATATTAAGACTATTTGGGCAACCGATTGGAAATCATTGATGGACATTGTTGGACTCTGAACCCTAGTAACAACCCTATCTTATTATTATTTGCACTTTCTTCATTGAAAGTCAAATATGAATGTCACAAAGGGCACACTAGAGAAAAAAATTGAATCAAGTTTTTTGTACTGACTTGTTCGATGTGTTTGGCAGATTTAGCATTTTCCCTATATAACACTAGTTGCATCCTGAATTTCAAAGTTCAATGTCAAGAATAAAGAACATACCTGAAAACCTAGGTTTTTCCTAACAACATGGTGATGTTACCAGAGTTAGGTCTCAAATTTTCTAAGGTTGGGTGCAGAGCTCGTAGTAAATATGTGATTCTTTAGGCCCACTTTAGATTAGGGTCCAGGGTCCGAATTCCTTAAGAAATGACTTTGACTCATTTGAGACAAATTGAATCCTTGAGCTAAACCCTAGTTTGCATTGTGGTTCTTCAAATCATGAGCTCTCCTTTTTAGCTCTTTTAAAAAAATCCAAAACAATTATTGTTGGAATCAAGGTTTAGTGTACAATCTACAAGCTTGCACAGGGTACAAACATTTTGATTTGTAATGAATTGTTCACCATCAGGAGATCCATTGTAGTTTTTATGCTTCAAGAAGTGGTTAGGGCAATCAATGTTGTGTTCAAAAAACTCATGATGTGGCCTGTGAGTGATAAAATGCAAGTTGTGATGACAAAGTTAAAAAATTGGTGTGGTATGCCAAGTGTAGTGGGTGTTATTGACGACATTCACATTGCCATAACAAAACCTTTTGATGTTTTTGCCAAAGACTACTATTACCACAAGATCGGAGGTTATAGTATTGTTGCCTAAGCTATGGTTGACAGCCAAAAAACATTTACTAATGTGTATGTGGGATTACCTAGTAATGTGAACAATAATCAAGTTTTGAAGAAGTTTTGGTTGTATAGATGCGCATTATAGGGGGTTTTTTTTATATGGAAGAAGGTTCACAAGATGGGTTGCCACCTTATTTGCTTAAAGATAAAGGCTATTCATTGCTTCCTTGGTTCATGACACTACACAAATAAAATGGAAAACATCATTCAATTTTGGAAATTTTATACAACCACAAACATAAATGTGGGAGGTCAATTGTGGAAAATGCATTTGGTAAATTGAAACAAACCTTTAAAGAGGTTTTGAAAAAAATAAAATTTCATATAACTATTGTACTTGATATCTTCAATTTTTGTTGTCTCTTCAATAATGTGATCCTTGGGAGGAAAAAAGTGGATGTTGAGGAGTTCATGCGAGTTATTCAATTTGAAGCTCTGCAAGAGGATGCATTGAACACAAATGGATTACAACATCAATTTGATGACAATGTTCACATTGAAAGCAAAGAACTCTTAGGGGAACAACATCACCATGACTTGGAGGTGTACCTTGCTACTCAACGTTATTGAAAGGTGCCACAACTTGAAAATTATAGCTACAAATTGATATTCAATCCTATACTACTTCCTTTTAGTTCAAGTGCATATGTGAATTTGAAAATTACATCTACCGAAAGGTATTCAATCTTCTATAACTATTCCTTTTCATTCAAGTCCATTTTAATGTAAAATTGTGTTAGAAGAAAGTTTATCAATGCTAGTGATGCACCCCAAGCTCCTTGATGGACTCAGCTGCAAATCCAAAGAAGAAGACAACTAAAGGAGAAGGAGTTGGAGTGCGCTCCCTAACTCATAGCACTTTGGGGGTAGAAGGGTGTGTTGGAATTCGGGATGGGACTAGGAAGATTGACAAGCAAGTTACTTATTCACACAAACTTGCACAAACCAAACAATAGGTTCGTTAATGCGTAGCTGGAACATTTTTGGTACATGGACGAGTCACAAGCAAACACCGATTCACAAGACTCACCATGTTTCGGACTTGGAGGAAGTCACCACCTTCCCCCTTATAGTATGCTTTGTGCCTAGCCATGAGACCAGCACCCAAATGTCATTTTATTTTGGGACTCCTAAGTGGGAGTCTCAAAATTCCCAGTGTTAGGACTCCCATGATTATGGGCGCCCATAACTTTGTGTGAAAACCTTTGATTGAGGTGAAGTTTGAAGCAAAGTTATAGCCTTCGTCAAGAGCTTTTCAACGGTATGTCTCGCACCACCTACACATAAGGAAATCGGGGCGATTTTCGACTTTTAATGGCAATTTGACTCCTAACCCTTCTTTTGGCCATAACTTGTGTTTTAAGTGTCCAAATGGGTCATGCGATCTCATTTTAAACATTTAAGTTCCAAGAGCTTTCCAATGATATAAGGAACTTCTAAATCCAATGAGTTTTGACCTTTGTAATCGCCCTCTGAAGGTTTAGGAGTCCATTAAAACTCCCATTCTCAAAGTGAGTTCATTTGGGAATGTGAGGGTTCATTCCCTCACACTCTTTTGCATTCCTAAGAACATGAAATGTGATTTTCGGGCTTCATTTTTGGCCCACACCTTTGCAAGCCCTTGCCTTGGTCGTCAGCCCAAGGCTAGGGTTGTGATAGCTAATTATTCAAGTCCATCAACATGTGCCATGCTTTTAGTGTTTAATGTTTATTTTTCATGCTCTACACCTGATGTAGGTCTTGGTGTCACATTGTTTTGTGTGTCTCTTTTGAATGCCAATGCCATGGCTTTCGTAAGCCCAATTATTACTTATACCATTCCCTATTGCGTTCAATTGATCTTAATATTTCTTTGTTTGAAGTATTCCAATTCTCTTTCTTGTGCACGTGCATGATTTTTTTCAATTTGTAAGTTTACTTCATGGATATGGTTGATAGATTCAACTAGTGCCACATTCCTTCTTTGAGTTGCTTCAACCATTATTTTGTGAATTGTGGATGTTTTCCCTTTCACTCTAGTGCTCCCAACATGATGTCGATGTTGCCCATTATAATTATCTACACATGTTTTCATGGTATTTGTTGTGCCTTTATGTTGGAAAGGGATGTTGGGACCATCTTTTCTTAGAATTTGAAGTGGTTGTGTAGTTTTACCTATATTTGGTTGTGATGGAACTTGCCCAAGTTCTACACTTGGACTTGAAAAAGTAGGTTGAATTGTGGGATTATTTTGTGCTGAAGTTGGGGTTCTTTGTCCATTGGGGGGCTAGGGAGTAAAGTTCATTGGTGTATCTAACTAAGATTGGGAGGCATTGCCCAACTACCCCCTTTCTGGAATGTCTTTGCACAATGTAATATGGGATCAAAAGGTGCAAAGGGAGATGCATCTTTCTCCATGGTTTTTTTAGTCATATGTTTTTCATCGATTTCAAGATCATCATATGGTGAAAATTTTTGCAAGTAAAGTTGTGCATGATGGATGTCATCTTTTGGATTCATGGAATCTTGTGAATGCATGTGAAGGGTTGAAACACAGTCTATTATGCATGAACTCATCTTGATGAGGTCAAAATATGATTTGTTGAAGCTTTTAGGCAATCCTTGTGTGACCTTATCTTCTGTGGACATCTCCCAATAGTCCTCATTGTGAACAATAATGCCTATGTAATTAGTTATCTTCTTATAGTCTCCATGGAAAGACCCCCACTTGTCCTTACATGTTATTCCATTGTGGAAATGCTCAAAATGACCATTGGCCAGGAAAATGTTGAAATGTGTTTTCAATTTGTAATGGACATTTGTCTTTAGAATCAACCATTATTAAGTTGGCCTCATGTTTGGTTTTCTTTCCTTTGATGAATGCTAGGATTTCAACATTTTCTTAGTTTGGTTGTCTAAGTTTTTTGGATTTGATTTCCACACAATTTAAATTTACAAGAACTTTTCACTTGCCTTTGTTCTTCCTAGATGGACTTGATGTTTTTGTGTTGTCATTGAAGTTTATGATATCTACAAAATTTCTATAGCCATTCCTTTACATTATTTTTAATGCATTTTAGTTTATCCTTATTCTTGTTCTCAAAATATTAACAATGTTTGTTCTTGTTTTTTATGGATGCATGCAAGAAAAAATTGAATGGATTCAAGGGGGTACAACTTCATACATGTTGGAGCAACATTTGCAGCATTATTTGTTGGTGCTTTTGCTCCCACTTGGTGAATCCAGTTGAGGTTGTTTTGGTTGTCATTGAAGGGTTGTAGCTCGATTGTTGGTGTGGTTACTTGATGGAGGTTTTTGAAGAAATTTTGTTCAACACTGCTATTTGAAGGCCACATCTTGATTAGGGACTTTGAACTCTTGCAATTGCTACAATCTATAAATAGATAGGATGGAACTTTGTAGTCGGATGCATAATGCACTTGGAACGATAGAACTTTTATGATTCAAAACTTGGTTATTAGAGGTAAATCTCTTGCAATTTCAAAAACAAACTCCTACAATTTTAAACATATTTCTTGTAATTGAGACATAATGTAGATAGAGTGCACTAGAAGAGTAGACATCCTTCGAACAATTTTGTGCAAGGAGATTTGATTCAAGAGAGCACTATTGTAGATGATTCTTTGTAGACCCTTTTGTAGCAAAGACATGCAAAGAAAGAGGGATGCTCAAAGAGAGAGGGGGAACGAAGGAAGATAGAGAAAAAGAGGGAAGCGAAAGAAGCAAAAAAAAAAAAAGAAAAAA
>Ga0209611_10011718_pt1 | contig 12528 bp, 6 predicted proteins | sample S1TSphgellanicum_3_FD_187693 | JGI IMG/M metagenome (GOLD analysis project Ga0209611, IMG submission 187693) | Host-associated microbial communities from peat moss isolated from Minnesota, USA - S1T2_Fc - Sphagnum magellanicum MG (SPAdes) (version 2) | ecosystem: Host-associated > Plants > Peat...
AGTAGAATTATGGAAACTCAAATATTTCACCATGCAACGATTAAAATCTTCAAAAATATAATCTTCAAAAAATCCTCTTAAAAAACCAAAAGTCCTTAAAGATATTAGAGTTATCCGTAAAGTAACTCTGTCTTCACCCTGTCTTTCGGCCTGGTTTCACCCCCTATCCCCTCTTTCGGTGGTATCTGCAAAGTAAGGACATTTTATTAAATCTCAGGATGAAATGCTGCAACTCAGCATTTAATGCACAAGGTTCGAGTCTAATTATAGTAGTTATACAGGTAAGAGCAGTGAAAATATATGTTGCAACAGAGGAGGCGCTCAGGAAAAAGGAAAGACAGGATGAAACTCGGTTCACCACCAAAATTGATGGTTTTCTGAGTTTCATCCCCCCTTAAATGCTAATGTACTTTTTTGCAGGGTTTTTTGAATCTCAACCTGTGTATGACCAAACTCAGGGTTCCGGTGCTGTGTTTGTCTTACTTTACAGACAACTCTATTGTAACTCTATAACTAATCTCCAGTTTCAACACAAGCCAAAATATCATCTTTCAAAAATTCTCATATAAAAATAGACCTATTACCTAGGGGCCAAAATCCATTAAGCTAATATACTCTATAATGAATCTGAACACAATATCCTTGCCTTGGTAGGCAAGGCCAACAAACTTTGAAGCGGCTCTTTACCTATGCCGACATTTAGGTCAGAAATCTTGACCCCTTGAGAGCCACGAATTATTTTCTTTTGTTGTAGAACTAGTAACTTCGGCAAATTTAACACTCAATCATTTTCAATGTGTCACCATTTTTCACCAAGCTCTACCTCAAAAGAGCCACTCAAATATCTTTTCATTTTTTGAAGAATCTCAAACACTCAAATCTTTATCAGTCCTGATGAGTTAGCAATATTGGAAAAATCTGTCAGTGTTAGAGAGTGACATTTACAAATACAAACATGAAAATATCACATATTTGTATTTGTAATGGTGCATTCATACTTGATTTTAAGTCAGTGTTCAATGAAAATCTAGGTGGCATCCTAGGTGGCACCCAATGTTAAATGGATAACAGCTTACTGTTAAGTGGATGTTAGCTTAACATAAAATGTTCATGGTAAGTAGATGTAAGTCCTAAATGACTAGCATGGTGTGGTACTCAACACTAGAGTCCCCAACACCAAGTGTGAATGCACTTTAAGTATCACATACTATATATGAACCTACATGGGACTCCTCCATCTCTATAGACATGCACAAAATCACATACCCACATAAATGACCAAAAATAAACTAAACTTCAAAATTTAAAATTGGTAAACCTTAATATACAATTAAGATGTATATAAGAACGATGAATTAGACATAATAGATGTTAATGCCAAGGAGTGGGCATGGTTTGGTGGCTTCTAACTACTAGCTTGCAAGTAGCTTCGCGTTATCAAGCTCAGCCACAACTTGCTAAGAGCTAGAATTAGCCCAATCATGTTTGCTCCCTACAATGTAATGGAAAATGTTAAATCAGCCTAAGATCGTAAATGCAGTTAGAACAAAAGTATTGGCGTGATTTTTTCCCCCATTCTGCCCTCTGCCCCATTCATATTTTTGAAAAAATATTAGGTGATACCCAAGCACATTTTTCACTCATAACCTTTCATTGTTGTGAATGTTCCAAAAGGCACATAACATGCCCAACAACATGTTACATACCCATAATACCCATATCATGTTCAAAGCACACATAACATGGACTCAAAATGTGTTTAGGGTTTAGGGTAAAAACAAACAGGGCAAAGGGCAGACTGAGCAAGAAAATTAAGTAATTTTTTGTATTGCATGCATTTACAATCATAGGCCAATTTGACATCTTCTGTACATAACCCACACCCGCCCTCCCCCAAATTGAAGTATGTGAATGTCAATGTGACAATTTCTAAATGTTTTTGTGACTTATGCAGTTCATGTTCTACATGATGAACACACACATGTTAAATTGATTGTGCATGTTATATTCCTAGACTTGACACTATTAGGTAAAGGGCTAGGAGACTATGATTAACTTAGTTCCAACTAATTGGACTACAATGTGTTAGTTTTATTTTAACCTTTTTTCCATCAACATTGAACCAATCTTGTGTCAATATCATGTAGGGTGTTGCGATAACATTTGCAAATTTTGATGGGTGTATTTTAACATTATATCTTAAGAGACATAGTTGAAAACACAACCTTCCAAGAAGGGGTGTCATGAGCACAAAAATTGCCACAACTGATTTTTTTTCCAAAATCTATAAAAACTAGGACAAACTAGAACAAGTCTTAACCCAAGTCTAACCATGAATCACATTAATAAAAAAGCAAGGCTACAAACTACATAAAAAGACACTCAAACAAAATTATATTCAAACCATGGAAAAATTGAAACATAAAATATAAGATTCATGTTATTTTATTCATGTCAGCCACAAACCATGGTCATAAATATGTTCAACAATAGTATGAGGTATGACCTTATAGCCTTGTTATAGGGTCATACCTCATACTATTGTTGAAAATTTTAAATGTAATGAGGGTTGGAAATAAATATATTTACACCCATTTGAGGACTTGGTTCAAAAAAAATTTGATGAAATTTTCATATGGCTCACCATCCAAGGTACCAACTTGAGGAACATTTTAAACTACACATTATGAATGAAAAGAGGACAATGATGAATGAAATTCATTCATGAGATGTTAGTAATGATGATGAATGAACTTCAATTGACTATTAAATGTCATTTGTGCCTATAGGTTGATGATAAAGTACAAATTGTTGGTTTTGGTTTTTAAAGTTAAATTTGAATGATTCCATGTGTAGTTCTAGGTTCACAAAAGCCTAAAATCTAGTTCTGGATTTGATTCTTCAAAAAATAAAATCTTAATTCTAATTCTAGTCCAATTTTAAAAATCAGACCCAATTCCAAGTAACCTATATTAAAACTGGTTATTAAAATCGGATTGGTTTTGATTCTATTAAAAATTGAATATTTAGTTCCTAAGTTGAATTTGTTGGTGCTAAGTGAAAGGAAGTTGTAAATATTAATTGGATTATCAACTATTAAATATAATCAACAAGTTAAGTAATTAAGTATCATTTTTAAGTATAATTATTCAATAGACATATTAAAACTAACAATAGAAAATAAATTCCCCCAAATGAAAGCAAACTAAATTATGAAATAGTTATAAAATTATCAAGTGTACATAATTAAATTACATACTAGGAACTACATTAATATTCGAATGGAAATGCTAATTAAAAATTTCAATGCAAAATGCCTTTCACTTGCATTAAATTAATAAGTAGGAACAAATAATAATGTAATTTAAAGATGGAAAATTAGATAAAATTCATTCTATGCCAAGTGAGGTTTAAGTGATTCAAATAATAATAATAATAATTGAAGTTTTAAATGAAAGGGGAAAAAAAAACATTTTAACAAAACATTTCAAAGCTCAAGATGCAAGCCATATAAGGACCTATAGAGCACCTTTGGTTGCTTCCACAACCCTAAATTGTTGATCCCATATCTTGTTTCTTTGGATATCATCTTCACTTTAAACTCTTGGAAGAATCTCATCTCCCATACTTCCATCCTCCATTCCTAAATGTAAGCCTTCACAAATAATATCCTTGGTACATTTAAAATTATTACTCCCAAGTCCTTGATAGTGGACTTCCAAAGTTCATGGGTTTCCTTTTCAAATTGCAAAGATTTAGTTTTTTATTAGTTTTTAATTATCCCACACTAACAAGCTCAATGAGCATTTGATAGTTTTAATCATACTTGAAACCAAAATGTCACCATGTGCAACCATTTGTCAAAGGTGCTATTTGAGAATCTAAACATTGGGAACTTCTACACCTCCTAAAGAACTATAGAATAAAGTTACTTGATCTTTTGCTCATTGTCCATGCATGTTACAATTAGCATTTGGAGCCTCTCAATGAACATTTTCAGCTTTAAGTTCATGTTATAATGTAGATAAATTTGAAGCATGAACCTAGAGCCAAATGTTGGGTCACAAATAGGAAGGGCTTTCTAGAAGCTTGAATAATGTTCCTTGTACAAATTGTTTGACAACCTTCTCCATCAAACTCTCCATGGTTGAAACTAACCTCATCATAGCAAGGTTCAACACTTCCTCATAATATAACTTGACTACAACATTTATGGTTGTGGATAATTCACATTGCAACATGCATTTCTATTAATTTCCATTAAAGTTAAGAAAATTCAATCAAATTAATTGATATTACGAATTTCACAAGAACACCCATTGATTCCCAAAAACTATTTGGATTTTTGTTTTCACCATATACATGTAATAAAAAATGCCTCATGAATTAAATTGTACCATATCCTCCTTATCTTAATCTCACATGTTTTATATTACTCTTCAAAAATGATAGCCTTGAATTACTTCAAACATATCTTGCTTATGCTCTAAATGTAAATGAAATCATGTATCAAGCTAGGCTTGACATTATCCAATTCGATAGACCTACAACATGATTGTCAAAATTTCATGAGTTTAAAAAACATGAACTTGATTTCAACCAATGATAAAACATGAAAAACAAAATCTTAGTTGTTGATGTCTATCATTGCCATGAAGAGCTTGACAATTCCTACTATGAAGTCCAGTATTATTGAATCCATCGTGACATGCTAAGATTCTTTCATTGGGTGCACCCTATCAATGTATGGTCACCATGCCTATAGCTTGTGATTATCATCCCACACAAAAAACATGTTCCTAATAACTAGGCCATGTTTGCATTCTAGTAGAACTCTTTTGAACTCATTGTTTTTCTCTTCCACATTTTGCTCAAGAACTATGGTATTCTTCAATTATCTCCTCTACACCTTATAGTTTGTTGGGGAGATGTAAAATATCTTGTTTTTTTTTTTCAATATCCCATGTGGAATGCTTGTTTCATCTTCAAGATGTCTACTTTTAAGCATAGGACACACAATTTTGGGTATCACCCTATATAATGGAATAACCATTTTAAAGCCTTATGCTTGGGGACCATTTTAATTTATCCAAGAGCTTGTTGGTTTTAATTCTATGCTAAACTTGCATGGCTTCAATAGTCTTGTCATAGGAAAAAAAATCGTCCATGTTTTTGTCCTATAACATTGAACATTATCTGGCATTGGAAGCAATCATTTTAACATGTATCAATATTATAAAAACAATTTTGCTTGATTTTCTAGTCAAAATTATATCACCATGTCAATTTAGATTAATCAATTTAGACCTTCCATTGTGATAGGGGTGGTTTTTTTGTTGCCCACACAACATGCAACAAAGGTCTACAACAAACATTACTAGGGATGCATCAATTTGGCAATCCACATTGGGAAAATGACATGGTGCACAATTACACATGTTTGACCATCCTAGTCCTCCAACAACATTCCAAAAAGTAGAACTTCCACACACATAAAATAAATGCCTTGCAATCATATCTAATATAGTCAAAGATGTTTCTTGTAAGTACACATAATCTCACAACTTGAATCTAGAAATTTGAAGTTAATAACCACCTATTTCAATAGTGGAATAATATAAAGTATTCCAATGCTAAACAATTGTTTGATTCTCCATAACCATCAACATTACACATTGAAACAAAACTACTTATTATTCACATGCTTGAAAGCACATGTTTGGATCATCCAAATTAATTATTGCAACGTTAAGTTAAGGTTAATAGCTTGGGTTCATGACCAAACAATATAAAATATGGTGAAAATGATGTAAGAGAAACTTTTCTACTGAATTTCTATCCCATGGCTAACAATAATAACTACAAGTCCCATTTTTTTAGTATAGCCCATTTGGATCCCAGATGTCCACAAACCTCACTTCATTATTTACACCATTTAGTTAGCTAACTTGTTTGGCTTGAATGGTTTTGTGAAGTTGTGTGATGATTAATTAATGCTTTTTCATATGAATCTTGGAACTCCCCACAAAATTTCATATTTTGGTTGATGAGTACCAATTGGAGTTCCAAACCTATAAATACCTTCCCTAGAAATGCATACGAAGCACCTTCATTGCTATCATCATGTAGGTTTAGATTAGATGGATTGAATGTTTGACAAAAATGTTGGTGATGGGTTAACCTTCGAAGAGTAAATTGATGCCCACAAGTGGCACAAAAGTCTTTAAGTGGAGGTTGTAAACATGTTGGGAGGGTGGGCGTAGGTTGGGGGATCTAATCATGGGCCATTATAGGGGTTAACAAAATGGAAGGGGGAAAAGGTCTTACATGTGCATTATTTAAGGGGATTGGGAAAATGTTGTGTCGGGGCTCCATATTTACACAAAAGGTTAGGGGGTTGGTAGGGGGAATTAGTGAGTGGTGGGTGGTTTGTTAAAATGATATGGGGGGTTGGTGGATGGTGTGTGTTTTGCATAGGAAAGGTAATGGAAAGTGAGGTTGTGGTTGTGTGTGAAAAGACAATGGGCAATGTGAATTATGAGGTTCAATGAAACATGATAAACTAAGGGACATGGGATGTTTTACGACCATGAAAAAAGATGTTTATTACCAACACAATTGCAAATAGGCCCCACTTTTTAAAAATTGTTTATTTCAACTTGGCAATCTTAAACCTATAAAGCCAACCACACAAAATTAAGCAAATAAAAGGAAAATTTTTAAAAACCATCACAAATAAGCAAGTTCTATTTCAATGGACAGTTGAACCTTAATTTTGCCAAAAATTTGGACACCGTCATTCTTATTTTATTGTGTTTAACACAACCTATACACTTTTGAAAACAATTGTGCAAAGATCAAGGGTTCGAAAACTTCTAATTTTTCATTCTTTGGACTACCTAATTAAAGTTACACCTAGCTTCAATAATAGAAAAAAACCCTTGACTCAATTTTTTGCTCAAAAGAAAATCCTAAAAAACATATGATTGGTCAATAACTAATCATTATGTATTTACATGTTCACACCTACAACACATTCTTTGATTTTTATTTCTTATTTTTTCTTTGTTATTTAAAAAAAAAAACTATGACAAAAATAAAATAAAAACCTAGTCCATGACAAAATCATTCACTTTGTGGTAGAAACCTTCTATTGTGTTTAATTTGTAGGTAATAGTTAGATTCTTGGTGATAAATTTTTTTTTGGGCTTGATAGAAACATAAAAGGGGAAAAAAGAACCTACCACAAAACAAAACCCAAAGAAAAAAATAAATTGCACAAACCCCACCCTCCCTTGGCCTTTTCACCTTCGTTGTTTGGTTGCTTGTTGATTTTGTTGTCATCATCCTCCTCCTTATTTGTCTCAAAAAGTGGCCGCTCTCAAATGTCCTACCATGCTCCCAAAATCTAAAAACTAAATTTACAACCAATTTTCAAACCACAACTAAACTTACAACTAATCTACTTCTAACGAAAATTCAAATTGATCATGAATCCTACAACCCTTCTTTCCTTTTCCTTGAGAGCCCTACTACAAATTATTTCTTTTTATCTTTCTTTGCCCGACTTTCTCTCTCCTCTTTTCACATGGTGCTAACTACTGGGCACAAATAAAAACGACAATACTAATAGCAAAAGACTTTGAAGCTGAAATGCAACAAGCAAACAAACAAAGAACAATGGAAGAAAATTGTAAAACAACTCTTGCATCTTCAAATCTAATCTTTTGTGTTCACCATGTGTATTTAATCATTAAGTTGTTTTGCCACTTACACAAACCAAAAATGAAAAAAAAACATTGAACATCACTCAATAAGATAAAGGTGTTACATTGCAAGATTAGATGTGATATCATTGATAATTACAAACTAATGAAATGGATTATCTCCTTTAATGATCCAAACCTATCTACCAAATGGTGATTAGAGCAAATGTCTAACCAAATATGAGACACCAATATCAATAAATTGGGTTAATATGTAATGTATTTTTGATGAAATACAATTGTTTTATGTCTAAGAAACCTAGTAACATCAATAAATGTGCATAAGATTCAATGCTTGTGAAAAGCATTATAGGCCAAAATGATGATTTTTGATTGGTTAGTTACAATCATTGTCTCATATGGTTACATTTTAATAAGTCTCTCATCTTATATTGTAGTAGCTTACCTTGGCAACTTTGACACATGTTTATCAAATAATTAATTAATTTTGAAATTTTCATTTTGACAAATGATATATCCTCAAATATTTCATCAATTTTACTTTTTCCTGATTTTTTTTGAAAATTTTAGCATTTTCGAAAATAATATAATTAGTTTTAAATTGGCCTAGATACTAAGTATTATCTCATTTTTCATGTTTATAGTGAAGAATAAAAATAAATTGACACACTACCTTTAGATGTGATATAGTGTTGGAGGCCCGAATATGGGGTATGGGTAAAGCTGGTTAGGATCATTCTTTTTTTTCAAATTTTGTAATATAATCAGAACGAAAGCATCCCAAAACAAATATCAACACCATTGCTGAGCTTTTTGTACATGACCATTAAAACAATATCCAATAAACATAACTATGGCAACATTTTGTCCCTAAAGATATTTTTTTGCAATTCTTTTATGAAAAAAAAAAATGTCCAAAAATTGGAATGAGTGTCACCTTTTGACAATTTTGCATTAAGAAAACAAATGACTTCTATATCTTGGAGTCAATATTCTATCAATTTATTTTTATCAAGTTATTTTTATCTTATATGTTTCTCCTTAATGCACTTGACTTTTTTGAACTACGAGATACTTGAATGAAAGTTAGTTAAGTATTTCATCACACGCGATGTTCACATTAGTTAGGTGAAAATAATATTTGCATGTGAGATATTCACCTCCTATCAAGAATAACCATAAAGTTTGTAACCACCAGTGTGATCTTAAGGTTGGGTGAAAAGTATGTTTTTATTCATCTTTATCCTTTCATTCTTCCATTGTTAATTTCAAACACACTAGATTTAGAGAAAAGATAAATGTTAGTTTGAACATTATCGAAATTTTTAAAAAAGATCAATGGTTGGAACCATCACAGGGGAAACAAAAGCAAAGGCCAAAGAAAGGTCAAAAGACGTACAACCCACAAGAATTTAAAAAAAAGGACAAGAGGGAACTATCTCAACCACAGCCCCTCTAATATGGTCACCTGCATGCAAATCGTGAGATCTAATAATAATGAGAGGTGTAAAACAAACATCACCTACCAACACAATCTTCCTCTCTATGGCAAAGGCTAAAACACGATGAAAAACAATATTAACATGTTGCTTGAAAAATTGAATGTAAAAAGACAAAGATAAATGATCTCCCAATTGTTTGAACACCATTTCCTTCCTCGAGAAGCCAAAGCAAAACATAAGGCTACTTTAAATGTGACACTTCTAAGAGTCATAACCAGTTACTCATCAACCAATCACATTTTCAAGTGGCTAAAAAAACGCACAATTGGTGTACTTTTATTTAAAGGGCAAGATTTTACCATCAATTGAGAAAAAGTTTGTAGAGAGCTGGCTAAACTGTTAAAAACTGCCCCAAAACTAAAAGGCTAGTTGAAATGTGGCGAGATTTTCCCCTAATTTGTTTCGCCTAGAATTTGGCAAAACTTTTCAGGGAATTTTTGAAAAATGTTTTTATAAAAAAAAATTTAGCGAAAAATTCTGCCCAAAAAAAAGAAACAGTGATCAGGATGAGTGTTGGGTGGTCCTTTTGCTTTCATGAAAAACCAACCTTTTGGTTCAGGTTTTGAAGATCAGATTCAGGTTAACCTCAGGTTAACGGTGGTTCTAGTCACTTTTTTGGGTCCTGACCCAGGGACTATTGCATTGGATCCAACTTTTGGAAGTTTTACCTTATTAGAACCGGTTTCACATTAGGTGAACCGGTTTCTTTGGTGAAAGTGTTTAGACTATTTAGATTGGAATGGATTTTTTTGGTGTTCAGAGTGTGGACACAATAGGTAGATGTACCAACATCTTATCTATTGGCAAGGCCAGCTGTGTTGGTGATCCCTTGTTTCTTTCCCAAAAAACCATGTCTCTTGATCCTAGGTTCTAGTTGCAGTTCCACATGTGAAATCAAACCATTGCACCACACCATTGTATGGTAATGTAAATCAAACTCTCAACTGAGTTTGTAGGTCCAATTCTTTAAGAACAAATTGATTAAAGTTTCAGCTCCAAATATCAGACTCAGTTTGGATTCAGTTCTTACTAGCCAAAACTAAAAACCGACAATTCTTGACCACCAAGGCACATTACCTACCCTAGTACATTGGGTCTTGTGTAATGAATTACAATTCTTGACCACACCAAGGCACATACCTACCCTAGTACATTGGGTCTTGTTTAATGAATTACATGTTGCAAGGGGCTTGCTTGATGCCGTTACAGGGCAAGTGCCCGACAACAAGATATTTCCTGAAATGTTTTAACTCGTGAATCAACTAACACTGATTTTTAATTTTCACATACATAACTAACTTACAAACCCTTACCGATGTCCAACTTTTAGGTAAGGGCTTGTTCTACATTTGAGTGTAATAAGTAGAAGACTTGAATCCAATTGGCCTCATGTGCAAGAGAGAAGTTGAGACCTCTTGTTCAAATGTGTAAACACATGCATTTTTATTTTTTTAAAAATGTATCAAGACTCGGTCACATTACCAATCAGAATCTGTCTTGCAAAAACCATGCATGCCAAGGCATTGTGAAAAATGCAACATTGATTGGAACCTGCCTTGCAAAGACCACAAGGCATTTCAAAAAATTGGAATCTCAATCCAAATCTCTCTTGCAAAAACCATAAGGCATTTCAAAATATGGACGGTGTGCTTGAAGGGGCATTTTGTCTCTCGAAATGCCTTTTTTTCATTTTGTTTTTCATGATACCTGGCAAATATCATCGGTATCCCACCAGATATCACAAGAGAAGATGGGATTTTATTTATTTATTTATTTATTTATTTTTTGCTCACACTTTATGCATGGTAATGCCCTTTGGGGTTGGGGGAGGGGGGGGGAGGGGGGTGTGTCTCTCAATTAGTGGCCCTTGGCTCTAGCACTTGTTTATTTTTGGAATGACTCACTGTGAAGGCATTATTACCCTACACTTCTTATGGGCCATCTTTGCATGGAAGCCCTGAAAAATCAATTAGGACATTTCCTTTTAATCTATTGAACCCTATAGTGTAATATTTAAGTTTCATTTTTTTTAATGGGCACCTTTGCAATTGTTGTATTTACTACTACATTACCATAATTACTTCAAATCCCATGCATCAAATACTATGGTAGTGAGTTTCATCTCTAATTCACTAAAACTCATTCACTTTGTCAATAGCAAAATTTGAAGGTGAAATAAGGGGTAGGCCGTAAAAGGAAGACCCAAAGGCAAGTTCACTTTTTTAATCTGTAAGAAATAGTTCCTAATCTAAAAGCAAGGTCATTTTTTTAATCCGTAAGAAATAGTTCCTAATCTAATCGGTGAATATGGTGTTCAAAAATAATTTGACATTAAATTTTTAATATATTACATACTTTCATGAAAAAATTGAAAATACTTAAATATATATTAAACTTCCATTAGCCAACAAAATAAAAAAATTTAATATTTCATCCACTTGCATCATTTTTTGTAAAATGAGTATCTATTTGCATTTATTTGTATTTCTAAAAATCTACTTAAATGTTTATGTAACATGTGATTCTTCATTATCATTGTCACAAAGTCAAATAACATGTTCATATTGATTAGTGAAATAAACAATCTTTTAAAGTTTAATACATAAACACATGGAAAGGCTATTTTTCATTATGTTGGGAAGGATCATGAATATATATACTTGATTTTACTTTCATGCATTGTAATTTGCCCAAAAGATTTTTTTCATATAAGTGCCTCAAAGTTGCCAAATTTCAAGGAAAACATATTAATATCACCATATTTAGACCATAGGTTCTTGTATATTACTAGTAAATATAAGGTGGTTTAAAAAAAACTTTTTTTTTTCCTCTAGCATGCAATCAAATTTGTCTAAATCCTTTTGTGAATGATTGTTAGCCCATTTATTTGACAAATTTGATAATAAAAGCCTTGAATTACAATGTGACAAAAAGTTGATTCTAGATCTATATAGAATTGCCAATGACAAAATTTACTCAAAATGAAATAAGTCCTACATCATAGGTTAGAAATTTACAAAATTGTTGAACAATACATCGATATTCATGGAGGGTTTTCCATTGATTCCAAGAATTCCCCCACTTTCCTTACAAATTTTAATTGTTTAATAAGAAAAATGCTTAAAATTCAACTCATGCAGTATAAATGTAAACAATACAAAATCACTCAAGTGCAGCATTCATAGAAGGTTTTCCAATGCTACCAATTAGAACACAACTAAGGGCCCCATGGTTTGCAAGATTTCAACATGACAAAACAAACAAGAAACCTTCAATAATAAGACTAATATGGCTTGTGT
>Ga0209611_10011719_pt1 | contig 12528 bp, 9 predicted proteins | sample S1TSphgellanicum_3_FD_187693 | JGI IMG/M metagenome (GOLD analysis project Ga0209611, IMG submission 187693) | Host-associated microbial communities from peat moss isolated from Minnesota, USA - S1T2_Fc - Sphagnum magellanicum MG (SPAdes) (version 2) | ecosystem: Host-associated > Plants > Peat...
CTCATCAATGAGGCGCCGCAATCCCTCATCAAATTCGCCGTCAAAGAGCCATGCATTCCATGCAAAGGAAATACCATCAACACAAAATCAGAGATCCGCCGTCACTCTCCATCAGAGGTGGCCAAACCGTCCCTTCGTTCACACGTCAAGTCCAGTCCAAAGAGTTTTCTGGAACGGTCACCCATTGTCCGGCTATAATGGTACCATAGTGAATAGTAGGTTCATAGGGTCTTTGTTAAATAATTATTTAATTTTGAAATTTTCATTTCAACACAAAGTATTTCCAAATATTCTAAAAGATGCAAATTTTCAAAAGGGGGACAAAAGCTTGAACAATTCAAGCGCAAGAACTTCACCTTGGAAGTTTTCAATTGTTACAAAATACCCTACAATTCAAGAACAACTAATTTTTATTTGTGCAACCTTGTGTGTTACACATTGCACATCATGTATCTATGGACAAAAAAACCTTTTGTAGTGGAATTCATAGCTTGTTTGAATAAAGAAACATCAACAAAGAAATTTTAATAGTTTGAACCTACTAACAAGTTTAAAATTTCACCACTTTTTTTAAGAAGATGGTCACAAACTTGAAACCTCCTTCGAGTCTTGGATATAATAGTCCATTGATTGATTATTAACCACAACATTGGTAGACAATAAAACTCAAATCGAAAAAGAAAAAAAAAGAAACTTTAGGCTTGACCATTTATTGCACGTACATGTGGAATGGATTATGATTCATAAATCAAAGCTTAGAACCATTTGGGGTCATTATCATCTAGAGCTTAGAAAAGTAAAATTATTCATCATCATCATGATTAGTGCTCTTAGATCATTTACATATCATTGTAACATATTTGTACCAATGTTCATTTTTTCTCTTGAGGTTTGTGCTAAATTTACCATATTTCAAAGATTGATGTTAATATTTTTTAGATATTTTTGAATCTAATTTATAGTGTTTTGTTTTTCTTGTTTTGGGTTTGTGTTAATTTTGCCTACACATCTAGATTAATATTCATAAAAATTCACAACATTGAAATTCTTTCTTCATGGTCATTGGTATTTTGGGATGTGAGGTGTTTTGTTTTTCTTTCAAATTTGTGATTCTACCATATAAGGATTGATGACATTCTTGAGATTTGTAGCAAATTTCTTTTTTCATTGTGATCATTGAGGTTTTCTTGAAATTTGTTGTGTTTTTTTTTCTTTTTTGACATTTTTGTTTTTTCCACATGACCTAGATTGATAATATTCTTCAAATTTGTAATGTATCAACTTTTCTTCATTGGGTTGATGTTTCTCTATTGCATATGGATTTAATTTGATGTTTAAACTTTGATCATCATTTATATTGCAACATAGATTTGATTGTTCAAAATTATGCCATGATTTGGAATATTGTCTTTTGTTGGTTGAAAAGCAAGGCTTGTTGGATGAATGTAGTCACAATATTCAAAAATATTGATTACTACTATTGCAAGAACCAAAAGATATTGTTTGATTTCGCATCTTTTATTCAAAGATGATTATGATGGGAACAAGAACAAAACAACAAATTTGACAATCCTTCACTCACTCACATAATTAAAAGAATCACAACAACAAAAGTAAGAAAACCAACAATGATTCAATTTTTTTTTTATAACTATGCAATTAGACTTCTTCTCAAACAAATGAAAAGAATTACATAGTCATAGATAAAAGCTAGATTAGTTTATGTCTTGAAAACAATGCAAATTTTGTATTTGTTTTACACAAAAAAAAATTATATGATACACAATCTAGTGTTGTTTATAATATTGATTCATTTCCATCACCATAAAGTTCTTTCTTGCCATGCACACACCATTTTTTTTGGTTTGGATTATTTTGGTTTGGTGTAAATTTAATTCAAGTGCCACACTCAAAAACTAAAATATATCATTGTTGAAATAGTTGGTGTGTTTTTAAAAAGAGAAAAAGTAGTAATAGTAAAGGGTTAGAATAAATTGATTAAGGTGGGAAAATTAATTACATGTCCATATTCCAACTCTTGATTAATTCTTCAATATCTTTGTGAACCCAACACTTGGAATCATAAAAATTCCCAAAACCCAAGTAAATTAGGATCAATATGTATTTACATCTAATTTTTGAAAAGTTAGTTCATTTTGGATACTACTCCAATCCACTTTCAATTCATGTGCAAAATGGGTAATGGCAATTTTGTTTAACCTTTAAGTCATTGGTCCAAAGTGGTGATGATCTTTCATCCAAAAAATACTTATTTCATCCATGTGTTAAAAAATCATATACCAAAATATTACGTACTTCAGTTGTTTCCCAAAATTTTGTAATATAACATACATGAAATGCTTCAAAAAGGCTTTCTAAAAAATTACTTTAATGGATTGGTTTTTTTCACATAAATGTTTTTTAATAAAAAATTAGTTCATTTTTCATATGTTATTTAATTTAAAGTATTTTTATTTTATTTTCTGGAATAATTTAAATTTTGATATGGTTTCAAATTGCTTTGTAGGGATATGATAAGTTGAAAACATTACTATGAAAGTGGGGTGCAGTTCAATAACCCAAATCACTATGGGACCTCAAAAATGAAATAAGTTGATTACACTTTAGTGATTTCACCCTAGTTAAAGTAATTTCACTATAATTTTATTATGGTAAACGTGTAAATCTATGTTGTTTTAAATACCTTATATATGTTACTTTATAATATAGCTTACATTATTTTAAGTTACTTTTAATTATTATAATTTATACCCTACATTATTATAAGTTATTATAGGCTATTATAAATTATGATACTTAAACTATTATATGTTATTTTACTTTAAAGTATCCTAGTTAATTTATTAGAGGTTTTTTAATTATTTTAAATTAAATTATTCAACTAACCTTAGGCTATACCTTAGGTTATTTTATTTTAAATTAATATATGTTATTTCAAGTTATATTTTAGGTTATTCAAAGTCATTTTACTTTATGTTATCATAAATATAATATAAGGACTTAAGATAAAATAACCTAAAATAGTCAATAATAACCTATGAAGAATAATTTAGAATAGCTTACAATATAATAACTACCAAAAGCCTATGATTTTCCAACAATAGCGTATAATATAATAGTCACCAATAGTTGTAATATAACATAAAATAACCAACAACAATTTATAATATAATAGCCACCAATGGTCATCACATAACCTAAAATAACCAACAATAGCTATTAATATAATAGCCATAAATAATCATTAATAAAATAGTCACTAACATGCATTAATAGAATAACCATGAATAATCACCAATAAAATAAACACCAATAGCCACCAATAAAATAACCATTAGTGGCTTACAATAAAATAGACACTAATAGCCACCAATATAATAGATACTAATTATCATCAATAAAATAGCCATTAATAGCCATTAATAGCCACTAATAGCCTCAATAAAATAACAACCAATAGCCACAATAGAATAACCACCAATAACCATATATTAAAAGTGTTTTAAATAATTTAAGGTGAAATAATCTATAATAGTCAAAAGTACCCAACAATAGTTTTTCATATTAAAAAAAAAACCTAAGATGAAATAACTTGGAAAAGTCAAAAATAATTTATAATAGCTACAAATAGCCTTAAATGGAATAACCCACAATACCCAAAAATAACATAAAATAGCCAAAAATAACTTAAAATAACTAAAAATAACCTAAAATGAAATAGGCTAAAATAACGGAAAGTAATATAAAATAGCTAAAAGTAACTTAGAATAACAAAAAATAGCCTAGGGTGAAATAGCTAAACATAGCCAAAAATAATTGAAAATAGCCATAAATAGTTGTAAATAATGTAGGGTGAAAAAATTTAGATTAAAGAAAAGTAGCTCTATAATACTTGAAAAAAGCCTAACATAAGTACTATTATTATATTAGCTAAAATTTTATCCATTTAGTAAACATTTTTTTTATAAAAAAATGGTCATTGAAATGTTATTGAATAGTGATATTCAAATTTTTCTTTGTTCAAATGATTTTACACTTTCAAAAGGAAATAAATGTAATTATGTACATTATTGAAATTTCTTAAAAAGTAAACTCAAATCATTTCATTTGGAGCAAATCTTAATAAGATATGAATTTTCAAATTTTATTTTTGTGTAATGTTTAAAATGATGTATTTGATAAATAAAATGCAATGTAATTGATTATCACAACAAATGGGGTGGCTTATTAGTAAGGGTGTTTGCTTCCATTCTAAAGGTTAAAGGATCAAACTTCAAAAATGTTTTATGCGTGATCAACAATGGTATGTTGATTTATTCTATTTAATTTTTAAAAATAAGTGTTTAATTTGATTATGTGCTTTACATACTTGGGCTAAGTAATGACACATGTCAATCCCTTTTAAGCTGAAAATCATGAAATTATCAATAATATTACATATTAAATAAATTTAATTTAATTAACTAGCAAGTGAATGGTTTAGTAAATTTATATTTCATTTTAAAGTAACTTTATTTCTCTAGGTACTAATGAAACAATTTGCTATTTATATCAATTAGTTTTCATTCAATAAGACGTGGACTAGTTTCACCATGATAAAAATGTTTAAATTCATTCAAAATCTAATGAAACTCAAAATGAATTGTATGATAAATGGATTACTTATTCAACAAATGTTTTAAAAATCACAATATGTTATGCAATATGTGGACTAACCAAATTTAATCATCACCATAAACATTTCAAAAAATAAAATAGTATGTATTATAATATAATATTAATGAATTTAAATGTCCACTTTATGGCATTACTAATTGTTTATTATTTAATTACATAATTACTTCAAATCGAAAGGAGATATATATATATATATATATATGTATATACATGTTTAAAATGTTATACTAAACATAATGCATTGATGTTTTACTTTTCTATGATGAATGTACAGACCATGTGATGCGTGTTCTTGCACAAAATAATGCTTGAAAAAGGTGTGGTAGTCATGGGAACCATTGACGTTTTAGTATTGATTATTGTTTTTATAGAGCATGTGCTGAACAACCTCACACGAAAGAAGGCTTGAAATTGATGAAAACCTGTGAAACGTCTATAAAACGAGAGGACCAAAACAGAAGAACAAAAGTCGAAAGTACAGGAGAAGGTCTAAAAATAGACCCTTCCGCATTAGGATAAGAGATCGGCAAGCCAAGGGAGTGGGTCGAAAATTCAAAATGGTCTATTTTCAGACCCTTTCCCGGGGTAAAGACCAGAGGTCATTTTTCTTTCCGCTTTTCTGTATACAGGAAGACAAAAACTGATAAAATGTAAAAAACGATGCAAATATGCAAAAGATAGATTACTGAGTTCGAAACCTGTACCGTCCTAAATGTGGAGGCCCAGTGTAACCTCCGATACAGGCTGCAGTTAGTGGGCCTCCCCACGTTTAGGAAGGTAAAGTTTTCAATTACTCTAGAATCCAGGCCGGGGAGCGTGCTGAAAATCCGAAGGAAAAATCACGGCTGGTCTTTACGGCACCAAAAGGTATGGTAGGCATGAATCTTAACTGTTTTTTTAATTGAATTTGTAGACCATGTCACGTATGGTCTTACACAAAAGGCTTTGAAAAGGTACGGTACTCATGGGCTCAACATAAAGTGGAATCTAAGGCATGGTCCTGCTTGGTTGATTTACCGCCCCTTGCCATGGAGTGTGGCTTTATGCGCACGTTGCTGCGCTCATCTGGCAATTTGGAAACTTTATTTTCCGGAATCTGGCAAATTTAGGCCATTTTTCAAATGGAAGATCCCTTTGTATAGGTTGAAATTATATTTTTAAGGTCGAAATTTGGGAAAATTTCCCCAAAACAAAAACACTGGTTTGGAGGATAGGTTATACCAGAATTGGACGAGCTTTGGGGAGGATAGCTTCCACCGTTTTCTTTTGTGGTGAATGTTTTTCAATTTTGCAATATGTTTTTGTGAAAAATTTGCAAATGTAGCTCAATTGCGTTTTTTTTTTTAAAGAATGGGGGAAAATCCGCCATATTCTCAAACAATTAAAAAATCTGAAAAGAAAATCAGTGCTCTCTGAGCCCAATTTTTTTCTAGTTTGGGAAATTTGGAAAAATCTGTTTTTTCTTTTTTCAGTGTAGTTTCAACCTTTTTTTGGACAAAATTCGCCAAATGTTCCACCTCACAAAAATTGAAAAACAGTACCGTTCGCAACTCAAATATTATTTCTTAGGCCTCACTCAAGGTGGAGACGGTGCCAGTGTCCATGCTGGCCACAGTGAATCAGCACCCACCAACACACCATCCACTGGATGCCCATTATTACTCAGTTCTAGATGATCATTATTACTGAGTTAATATTTGGTTTCACCTTGGTAACCAACTGTGTAGGAAGTAGGTCTCATATGTAGGTAGATAGGTTAGGAAAATAGGTAACTATTAGGTAATTAGAAGGTTTATACATTGGTAAGGGCTATTTATACTACCTACTTACTAACAACCCACAAGCAGGTTGTTCGTAGGTGGGTAAAGAAAAAAAAAACGCAACTGAGGTAATCACCATGGTTAGCTTGGGAACTTGAACCCAACAGATAACTGTTTCCCGACCAATTACCATTCATCCTTCATGGTGCCCTGGTGAGTGCTGGTTCACTGTGGCCCTGGCTGATTTCTCTAATATCTCGTTGCCTCGCATTAACTGGCCCATTTTGTTAGCGTGGTAGGCAAGGATATTGTGTTTAGGTTCATTATAGAGTATAGTAGCTTAAGGGATTTTGGCCCCTATGTAATAGGTCTGTTTTTATATGAGGATTTTTGAAAGATGATATTTTGGCTTGTGTTGAAATTAGAGATTAGGTACAGAGTTATAATATCTTGAAGGATTTTGGTTTCTTTTAGAGGATTTTTTGAAGATTATAATTTTGCATGGTGAAGTATTTGAGTTTTTATAATTCTTCTTTTGCCTTAAGATACTTTTTAATGTAAATGGCAAGGCAACAGTGTGACACACCCCTTGTTTTATAATTGAGAGTTTCCAAAATGTGCACGTTGCTCTATCGGTAACGAAACAGCTTTCGCCCATAAAGGCAGTTGTTTCCTTTGGCTGAATTCAAACCCACAAGTAAGGCTTCAGGACTAAGTTCAGAAACGCCCCAGAAGTTCAAAGTTCCAGTTGGGTGCAGAGTTGACCTCCAGTCTTCGACGTACCAGCAGATTGTGAAGGTTCAGTGCAATCCATACTTTGCATATAAAATGACTAATTTGTGTGCCTTATTATTATTTAGATGAAACGTCTCTCTATGAAGCAAGGTAGTTTATTTGTTTATTTATGTTTTGTACTGATGAGGTCCACCGAACCAGGATGCTTCAGATCACGTTCTTGGCCTCCTTGGAAAGCTCTCGAGGAGGATGGGTGCATCGGCTTGGTTTCATGGCATTTGGACTTGCGGTGTAGAAGTTCTTAAATATTGAATGATTTCTCCACTGAAAATTAAATTAAATTGTAGCTGAAAATTTGAGAGGAATTGGAATGTGCCTTTGATGTTGTTGGAAAGATCTTGATGAGCAGGATTTAATGGAATTTATTTGGTAAGATTTCGATCCAGAATGTGGGAGATATTGATTTTTAACTAATTTCTTCCGCAGACAACTCAAATAAATTCCAAAAAATCAGGTTTTAGAAGGAAAAATCAGTCAAGGAAGTGGTAACACTTGGACCAATGGCACAGGCCACACTAGTATTACTTGAGGTCATAATTTTGATTGTCAAATTAGTGTTGGATTTAGTGCCAAAGTGAAGAGGCCATAGATCAATAATATCAGAGTTTTCCATCACCACGCTTCAAGTGATTATGTAATGAAGGTTTTTTAAACTAAGTGATACTTGTGTTAAATTTGGAATAACTTTTGCCAACCTTAGTAACAAGGTGTGGTGCACACAAAGGCCCTGCCGGGGCAGACATATAAGATTTTATTTTGATTTTATTTCGACTGTTGTGAGTTAAATTTGTAAATTAAATTAAAATTTGTTAAATTACATTATTGCTGGTTGTTTCGCTTTCAGGACTAACCGAAGCTTTCATCGTGATGACGCTGATTTGATATGTGCCCATTCTTTTTGCAAGTTGCTAGAAATTTGGAAAGAAAGATTTATGAATTTTGAGCTTGGAATGGGAAAAATGCATTTTATTTGTAAAGAAAGGTTTATGGAATTTGAGCTTGGAATTCGAATAGGAAAAAATCTAGAAAATGGGATTTATGAATTTTGAGAATGAATTGGAGTTGAAAAAATACCTAGAAAATGAAATTCATGAATTTTGAAAATGAAAGTGGAAAAATGCTTTGAAAATGAAATTCATGAATTTTGAACTTGGAATTGATATGTCATAGATTTGACCAGCAATTATTGTTTATCAATGTAGACACATTTTGAACCAATGGCAAGAAACAGAGATTTGTGAATTTTGATTTTGGAATTGCAAAACTTGGAATTTTGATTTTGGAATTCAGATATCCGAAATTGTGCCTGCAAAACATAACATAAAACAGTTGAGGGCTTGTTCTCAGTCTTGCATAGCAGCAAGCTAACAACTCCATGACTTCATCCCTGGCTATAACCTAGTAGCAATTTCTGAAACAAAATTATTCTTAGCTAAGTGGTCACCAGAAAAAACCTGTTAGAGCCTGATTGGCCAAAAATAATTTTCTTGCCTTACTTGGCTAGTCTTGTTGCTAATATCTTGTTTTGCACTTTCAAGATTGGCAACAAAGCCTCCATATTGATCTGATAAAGACGTCAACTCTGCTTGGAGCTTATCAACCTTAGCGCTTACAATTTCCAGGTTTGTAGGCACATTCCCATGTTGAGCTGAAGAGAAACTGAGCTTGCAATTCCACAATCTTTTTCCAAACATTCTTGATATGTGAAGCAGAAATTGCATGCTGAACTTACAGTCCTAAAATCTCTTTTTAAACTCTTTCAAGTTCGGCCTATTGCTGAGTCCCCAACCCTATAACATCTCTTTCAGCTCTGCCTAGCTCAGCTTGTATGCCTGCTATGTGTTCCTGAGCTGCATTTCCCAAATGTATATTGCCCAAACCAATGCCTAACAGTGCATTAAGCTGGGCCTACCAATTTGTGGCTTTCTCCCATAACTGCAATGAATTGTGGGCTTCAATAGCAACTGCATCCAACATAGTAGTAGTATGTTCTAATTGAAATTTCTCTTCTAATTGAACCCTCATCCCCGCAAGTTCCCTCAAATCTTTAGCTTTCTCACTTTCAGCAATAGATAGTGTCATTTGTGACTTCATGAACTCTTCATGTGCAAGTAGCAATTTCTTCTCCAATGTGGTTATCTTCTGTCATCAACACACCAAAAACAAATTAAAAAATTCAGAATAGTCTCCAGCGCCATCCATTTGGAGGTAAGATTGGTTGGATCAACAACAAAGCAAATTCCACATATTTCACACCAAAAATTCGGAATCCAGGCTTCCAAAGAAAAGATGCATGTGCCTCTACATTGTGGGTGGGGCATCCAGAGCCTAGTGGCCAACATAGCCTTGGTGGGAAGATGAGTGTGGTTGTGGGTGATGCGCATGGCCTCTGTATGTGGTCTCCAAACATATTCATTGTTGCGCTCACGAATGCAAACGAAGCTGAACTGTCAATCCCTGATTTCTATTGATCCACCATTTGAGTCAATTCCACTCCAGTTGTTGCTTCTGCACCCATGAGCAGACCATGTATCATGATGTGAACCCAGAAATAAGTACCCCAGCATTCCCATCCAGGAAAAAAAACTCCTGCTACACGCTTAGAAACCTACACAGAATTATACTCATTATGCTATTGGGTTTAGACAATTTTTAGTTTGTGTTTTCCCATGTGTTTTCAATTGGAGGAATGGCAGCAGCACAGGGGTAAGAGCAAGGAACACTTATTTGAAGAAGGGTAGCAAAGGCGGTTTGATGGTCATACAATTCATTTCAAACTTTTTGTACAACAAAAATACGCCCCATTCTATGAAAGTACATGTTCATTGGATGAACTTGATGAAAAAACCAAATTATACAAAAATTTCAAAGTTTTAAAATTTTTAAAGAAATGACTACAAGGAAGAGGACTCATTTTTGAAACCATTTCACAAAACAATTATTTTCAATGGATTCAAAATGTTTAGTTTTAGGTGTAAATCACATGTGCAAAAACAAATCTAGCCAAAAAACATGTTTGGTTCTCCATTGAAATTCATTTTGGGATTTTTTATATTTTTAGTTATAAACCAAAATATTCATACACAATTATGTATGAATGTGAAAACTCATCACCATCACATGAATTATTTTAAATTAAACTATTCAATTTTTCTCAATTAAATATATTTCAAGTAAACGTTTTTCATTTAAAAATTTGTTTCAAGTCCTTGAATCCTTTTTTCCTTTTCTTAGAACCCCAACCATGAATAAGCCCTCTTATGAGTTTCACCAACAACATATTCTCAAAATAGCCACATTCACCCCAAAGTTGCCAAAAGTTTGAAAATCCCAAAACCATCATTTATTTTGCAACAATTTTAATCACAAACCCAAAACCCAAGTCATTTTAGAATCCATTGGAAGAAACTAAACAAGTGTGTGCACACGCACACACAAACAAAAAAAATCAAAGAAAATGAAACACACACTTCACAAAACAACTAGGTCAAAAAAACACACAAATAAAAGAAAGAGAGAGAACATGTAACAATAAATACATTTCAAAGAAGAAAAGGTGCACAATACATTTGAAAGGAACCAACAAGAAGTTCTAAGGTTGCACGATGAGGCACATTTTGCCCACAAACTCAAGGTATGAACATTATTGTTCTTACTATTGCCACTATTGCCACCAGACTGCACCAAGACCTCTAATCAAACACCTCTTTTTCTCATCCCCTCTTTGTTGAGATCTCTTTATTGACATAGTAGTGTAACCAAAAAGGAGGGTGCATAATCTAACTGAACACCCTGGCAAGACACAGATCCTCACGGAGTTCAAATTTCTGAGGTCCCGAAACTGAATTGCGGCTCCTGATCTTCTCTCTCTCTCAAACTCTGTTCAAGACTCAATCTGTATGCACACCTAGATCTTCAAACATACACAGTTTGCATTCTAGAAACATTCACCGCTCCGATCATGGAACTCAGAACTTGAATTTTATTCACAGAATGTACAGACTCGGATTGCCTTTGATCTCTGCAAATCTGCCACCAATCGGACAGCTCACAGGACTTGGTCCTTTCAACTAGTGACTCTTGGCATACACATGTTCAGCAAGACCACAAACCTGTTTCCTCAACAAAATGCAACAGCAAGACCTTGATAGCACTCTTCTTGACCCGAAGCTTCTGTACTACAAACATTGAAGGTGCGAATACATACAAAAACGTCAAATGCACAGACAGCTGAAGGCCATCCTCCCAGCATTCCTCACAAATCCCAGCAGCTCGTGCAAAACAACTTCAATCTACCTCTGGTTTCTAGTCTTACTCTGTTACTCCCTCAAACTATGCTTCCTGATGCCAATTGCAACTACTTGGCTGGCTACTAGCGCAGCGGAAATAGTCTGTAACCAGTTCAATCTTCTTCCAAACCAACCGATCTACCCTTCAATCTACACATCTCTATGATCATCTAGCATAATCTGCCTTTTTTTCTACAACATGCTCTCTCCAAAAAAAACTTTTTACTTCCTCTGCAGCTCTTTACTTCTCACTTCCATAATCTGCCACTCCAAAACTTTGCTCCTAGCATCTGAATTGCTAGCTCCTCCGCCGCCATGCGTTCTCCACCGCTTCAAATCATAATTATAGCACCTCCCTTAACCATAATTGTGCGCTGTCTTCCTCACACACGATGAGCTTCCTTGGTCCTCCAGAAGTAGCCGCCATGCATTCCTGTAGTAAATGAGAGTAATGTGCAGCCAAACCAGTGATGGTTGCAAAAATCAGGATCAGAAACAACATAGCTCCATTGTGCGGTGACCCACTATTCGGTCACAGTAGGACAAGATTTTGATGATTCCGAAATAATAAAGGAGAAGGAAAAGCTTGTTGACAGCTAGGTTCTTATGACTTAAACCCTAAGCTATGGAACACATGGATGAATATAAAACATGATCGTTGCTTCTACTATGTAAGGGTCAAAACAGGTTTTATACATGTAATCTACTTATTGCCCCCACAATGAAAATGGAGGGAGGAGGTAGGTTCCAAGTGTTGTGGCAGTTGGGCCACCATGGAGCGGTACCTAGTTTTTTTTTAAATAAATTTATTTTAATATGAATTATAGATTTTTTGGAAAATGTTGTCATAATTAGATCATTGGGCAGTGGTAGTTGGGTTTTTTAAATTACTAAATATTGATTTAAAAATAAAAAATTAAAGATTTTTTTCAATTTTTTCTTTTACAAACCTAAACCTATACATATAATGTTGTTTCTATATACCT
>Ga0209611_10011720_pt1 | contig 12526 bp, 5 predicted proteins | sample S1TSphgellanicum_3_FD_187693 | JGI IMG/M metagenome (GOLD analysis project Ga0209611, IMG submission 187693) | Host-associated microbial communities from peat moss isolated from Minnesota, USA - S1T2_Fc - Sphagnum magellanicum MG (SPAdes) (version 2) | ecosystem: Host-associated > Plants > Peat...
AGGGTACTCTGTTAAAGTCCACCTCAATCTAGATTTGTGAGATGACATGATACTTCCTGTTACAAACAAATTTCTGATCAAATCCCAAGAGACAATCACAGCAGGAGAGAGAGAGAGAGAGAGAGAAAAAAAAAAACTCAATTGTATGACAAATTTCTAGTCAAATGTCAAGAGACAATCACCAGCAAACTGCAGGAGAGAGGGGAAAAAAAAAACTCTCAAGTGTATGACATTTAGACAGTTCTTGGCCTTTTCTTAAAGCCCAGCTTACCAAGTATACTTACTGCCTCGTGCTGCAGCCTCTTCCCTTGTCTGTGCATTTGCAGTCTGCATTGATCTTTTGATGATCCTGCTAAAGCAGTTTAGAACAAAGACTTTGAACTTGGCCTTTAGTGCTTTACTGCAAAATTGTGTTGTACAGCTACCCAAGAAGACAGAGAGCGTGTCTGGGATTCATTGCTTGGCCGTAAGTCTGAGGATTTAAGCCTCCATATGTAAATGATCTTTGTTCCCATCGTGATCAAAATTAGCTAATACCATTAAATGGGGATCAGTGTAGGACAGCCCGTGTGTGGTTGCAGACATTAACCAACATAGTGAGTTTCTGGTACAAATTCGGAGGGACCTGAAAGAGGCAGCCATTTTGCTCACAAGCTGGTGAATGAGACTTTCTGATACAAGTCCAAATGTACTGGAAGACTTAGCCACAAACACATGGGCCAGCTGAAGCCAAAACCATAGACAAAGAACAAAATGGGATGAAGAAAACACGAAGATTTATGTGTACACATAAGATCCCTCCTACAAAATAAGGAATGCTCACGGATATAAGGTGCCCTCCACATACATTACAAAATTTCTCCGATCAATGTTTTTATGAGACTATGAAATTTGGGGGAAAAGTACGTTTCAAAAAGGCTCCCATCTTAGACTTAGGAAAAGGCTTTCAAATAATCATTGATTTCAAAAGTTGGAACTTGGAATATGAAACACAAAAAACGCAATATCTTTAGCTCTTCTTAATCAAAGGTTTAAAGATTACTAGTGCATGAGCTCACCATTTGAGCTATGAATAAATCCTTTGGGAACCCAATTTTGAGTGTAGCCAAATCTCAGTATTACTATAATGATCAATATGAGGAATACAATTTATCTTTTTAATACCGTGTTTTTCAGAATGTTAGTGTTCCACTTCTAAAGTCTTAACCATTGTTGGCCAAGTTATTGAGAAAACCTGGTTATTCAACCCATGTAGAGTTAACCTACTATTTAATTATTTGATTATTTTTAAACCAATAAAAACCTATTCACCCAGTACATATCTTTCCAAGAACTTGAAAGACCCCTATGGACTGGGTATTAAAATTTTCAAATTTTAATAACCTACCCAAATGGTTGAAATTTCATCCAACTAGGTTACCAATCCTAAATATAAACATGTTTATGATAGAAAACAGAAAATGAAAATAAAAATAGAAAGTCCTATAACTTACCCTACATAAACAATATAATCATGATTTTCAAGGTGGCTATTTGAGAACTGACCCTTATGCATAACCGATGGTTATCACCCAAAAAAACAAGTGAATAGATGATTGGGGTATTTCTTTGACAATGATGGATCTAAATTTTCAAAAAAATGATAATGATACCCTGTGTAGTTAAAAAAATTTAAGAAAATCTACCCAGCCAGTTTTATTTGTTTATTTATTTATTTTAAAGCAATAATAAGCGGCCAACACTGGACGAAACCATTTGAAATCTGGGTCATTGTGAAATTGCCCAATTATCAAAACCCTGGCACCCACCATAATCGCAACCTATTCTGCATATGTGACCTATGGAATTGCCTAAGGAACATAGGTAAGTAGGTAGGGGACCTAAGTTGTAGGTAAGTTGGAACTTAGTTAAGGCACTTGGTGGCTACTAGGTAGATAAGTACTAGATACAAGTGAATTGTTGATTTGTGATACATAGCTAACCACAGTGGTTAGGCTTTGGGACAGAAATACAACATAAAAGTTAACTTAGTTAAGGTACATACTTGGTGGCTGCTACTAGGCAGGTACATACTAGGTACACGTGGATTGTTGATTCTTGATACATAGCTAACCACACTGTGGTTAGCTTTGGGACACAAATACAATGGAAAAGTTAACTAAGTTAAGGTACTTGGTAACTACTAGCTAGGTAGATTCTAGATACACATGGCTTGTTGATTCTTGATACATTGCTAACTACTTGAGAAATTGGCATGTAGCCTGGATAGTTAGTACTAATTGGGTTACCAATTAAGTGCTTGAGGAGGATTCACTGGACTGTGAGCAAATTATCTGTCATAAAATCTAGGAAAGATATTAATAAATCTGAAGCTTCCACAATTTTGAAGCTTAATGGGGGATAGGGTTTAGGATAGAGCTTAGTTTCTCCCTTCCCCTTTTTATGGAAAACCCAACTGAAGGTGAAGTGGTGGACTTCCAGAATCAAGGGTTTTTGAAATGTCATCCCTCTATGAAGACTCTCCTTAATTATTACATTCATTAAATGAATGAATGAATGAATGTGATGGGTTTAGAGCTTAGGTGATGTTCACAGTAAAAACTTGATGAAATCAAAGGTGTAATAGAAAAATAAAATACACTTGGTGAATGCCATGCCATATTTATATTAACCTTACTTAGTTTTAAATTTGATCTCATTTTTAAAATTAACTTATTTATTTTGCAGATCTAATTTCATATTAAAATTAAAATTAAACCAAAACTACAGATGAATGAAATAAAATAACAAATGAAGTAAATCTTTGGAAATAAGCAAACTATGAAATCATTTGTCTCCCCTTTCCTACTTCTAAAGCTTCAGTCCAAACTAGATAATCTAATTAGTTCTAACCTAATAGGTATCTTACTATTGTTGGCCTTTCATTATAGAGTATAGTAGCTTAAGGGATTTTGGCCCCTAGATAATAATAGGTCTATTTTTATGTGAGGATTTTTGAAAGATGATGTTTTGGCTTGTGTTGAAACTTGATTAGTTATAGAGTTATAATGATATCTTGAAGGATTTTGGTTTCTTGGTAGAGGATTTTTTTGAAATTGTATTTTTGAAATTTGAAATATTTGAATGTCCATAATTCTTCTCCCTTTGCCTTAAGGTACTTTTGAATGTAAATGGCAAGGCCACAAGTGTGACACACCCCTTGTATGAATTTTTTAGTGTGCTTGAAACTCACTCATTTCTGTTCATAAGGTTCAAGCTACATTAATATTTAAGTTGTTTAAGGGTTTAGGGTTTAACAAGGTTTAAGGGTTTAGAGTTTTAAGACCCAATTGAATGTATAAAAGTCCTTGCCTACAGGCATGGCTCAATAAAGGATTTCAGTGAAAGGGAGAGTGTAGTAGTTATATCAGCATTTTATGTTTGGACATATTCAAAGAAATTGATGACTAGGTACTTACTTCCAAGGAGTCCTTTAAAACCCAAACTATTTTAAGATGGGAGTGGATACTAGGCTACCTTCTTTGCAACTTGGGAACCCCAAAAGTTGGCAACTGGCAAGCAGCATGGCTTTATGGAAGAAGTTAGCCACTTTGACACTATTGAGAGGTAAAAAATAGATTCTTAGCATTTATGAACCATGGTTGTGATTGAGTTTTGGTTTTATGGAACATCTGAACTAGGAGCCACAATTTGAACCACATTTATCTGGCAGCATTACAGTATGGTATGATGGCAAAGGTCACCAGTGTTGTTGTGCAGGTACATATTATTTTAATTTTAAATAATAATAATCTTCAATATACCCGCCGGATATGTTATGATTCATCATATGTCTTATCTTCTTGGAATTAACATACCTTTAAAGAAGTGCACAACCCTTTTCCCACATGCAGGGCAATGTTATATCCTCTGCCTACCTGCTTTGCATGTGGGGTACTCACACATGGCCAAGGATAAATATAATTGGGAGTCTAGGTAAATAGAGATTAACATAAATAGAAGCTATATCTATATTAACCTAAGTATCACCTAGATTATAAAATATAACCTAATCCTAACTATAACTTCAAAAAAACTTACAACCCTAACTACTCCATTGTGTCTAACCTTCCATTTAGGGTTTATGTCATCGTTTTCTCATTTCTTTACAATGTCAAGTGTCATTGTTTTCTCAATGCAACTAGTGCCATTTGTTTGAAACAATTGTTGTGAAGTAGGTTACCTATTCCATTGCTTACAAGCAGCAAGCATTCAAGCCTCTAAATGTCATTGTTGCTTAAGGTTGTAAGTTGTGAGGTTTTTGTAATTACCATATAGCCTCATACAAGCATTCAAGTCTTTGATGTTGATGTTTAATGTGTGTCTCCATTTAAGAGTAAAGTTATTGTTCTTGCTTTTTGCCATTTGTCATTTGTTTTCATATGAAAATTGATTGTTGGTTGTGTTGCAATATGCATTTTTGGAAAAAGTTAAGATCAACAATATGAAGGTGACTATTGTTTGTCTTCAAGTTTGAATGATCATATCAATCAAATCTGTAGTTTTTAAAGTGTTTGATGTTCAACAACCTCAAGAGCACTACGTGCCATTAGCACCTAATGTTGGCATTGTGAACTCTTCAAATGGCAAGTCTATAACCACAATTGCACCATAAGTTCATGAGTGCAAGTTACAAGATCAACTAGTTGCTTTGCATCAATACACATTTTTTTGGATTTTGAGGGGTTGCAAATCTATTCCATGGGCCTTCTACAAACAAATGCCAACAAGCCTATTATTCCTAAAAGTGAACATGTTATTTTTGTATCATTTGCAGTTGCTTTGTTGTGGGCAATAATGTTTTCAAATAAAAAACTTGGGGCAAAAAAAAGTTGATTTCTTACCCAAATTTTTTTGGGACTTTGGCCATGAAAAAGGGCCTAATTTGGGTCCATTCATGATTGGGGTACCAAAAAGGAGTGTTTAATTTTTAAAGGACTCAAAAAAACAACTTTGGGTTTTTTTTTGCATGCATCAGTATAATTGTAATGGTTTGTTGTATTCTAATAAATAAAATGATGTGATTTTAAATTTATAAAAATATCCTAAGATAATTTAAACTAACTTTGGTTAAACTACCCATGGCAATATTACAATGAGGCTAAACTAACTTTGGTTAAACTAACCACGGCAAAACTAATTATGAGGTTAAACTAACTTTGGTTAAAATAAATAATCATGGAAAAACTAAATATAGCTAAACTAACTATGGAAAATATATATATGAGGTTAAACTCACTTTGATTAAACTAACCATAGGAAAACTAATTATGCGACCAAATTAAATTTGGCTAAACCAACGCTAATTAAACCAACATTAGCTAAACTAATTATGGCTAAATTAACTACAAAATTCAATTAGTTAAGAGGTTAAATTAAACTAATAATGGCTAAACTAACACGATTATATTAAACACGGCTAAATTAATTAGTAAATTTAACCTTATAGTTAATTCCACTATGGTTAATTGACCCAAAATTAATTTACCATTTTTAATTTAACTTCTTAATTTTTTTTTAAAAATTAATTTATGCATCATTAATTTAACCTTATAATTAATTTAGTCATGGTTAATTTAGCCAAAATATGTAGTCAAAGTTAATTTAGCCATGTGATTAATTTAATCAAAATTAGTTTAGCCCAAAAAAATCTATTATATTATTAATCATTATAGTTAATCACATATAAGGATTATATATATATAATTATACTTATAATTACTAATATTATTACTTATTAATGATTTGACTATTATTACTCAATATTTATTACTATAAATAATAATATCATTCTTATTCTTCAATAATTATTATTTTAATATTATTATATTGTCATTAATTATGATAATATACCTATGTCTAGTAGGTTATTTACACATATTAATTTTTAGCCAATGCTATGTAATAATCTTATAGTATTATTAATTATTTGTAAATATTATAATTAATTTTAATATTTATTATTTTAATTATAATAATATAATAATAATTTTTTTCAATATTATCATCTAATAGATATTATTTTAAATTTATTATAATAGTTTTAATGATGGTATTATATTTGTGGTTAATAGATTACATTGGTTAACCTATGCTTTATTATTTATTATTATTAGTTATTTAAATTAATAATATTATTGATAATTACTATTATAAATAATCATAACTATAAAATGTTATTATAATTATAAATATTAACATTAATATCTATTAACCAAGTCATAATATTATCATTATATTATATTATCATTACCTATTAAGTTTTAATATTTATATATAATTAATTTAACTTGTAGGTAAACTAGGTGAATATGGTTATTTGCATGTAGGTTGCAACTACATTGGTTGCATTTGTAGCTGATTTTTTTATCCCATATTTTTTGCACTCTATATAAGTAGGTGCATTTGGTTTATTCACAAACTAAGTACCAAATGCCAGTTGGGATGGGCCAATGAAAGAAATTCAACCTTAAAGGTTAAACCCCAAAAAAAAATTCGATTATTTTAAACCTATTTACCTACCTCCCCACTTACCTATGACCTATCTACCTCCCTACCTATGACTTACCTACCTAATTAATTAAAAAATAAATAATCAATAGGCTTTTAAAATTGCCACATGTCACCATATAATTGAGTTTCACAAATGAACATGTGTCACCATGGGCAACCCTTGTAAAATAATGTAAATGTATTAAATATAAATTGATACCATATATACTATCCACATACATATTGTCATATGCAACTACTAGTTGTGTGCAACTTGTCTTATGCAATTATGGGGTCTAGCAATTGCATGTGTTACATGCAATTGAAAATTAGTTGTGTATGATAATTGTAAAATGATAGTTTTCTTCTAGTGAAATAGTCTACATCGAAATTACATATTAATTTATATATTAGGTTTAATAAATCCCAACTATATTTATATCTTAATATTTTCATGTAAGTCTAGTGGTTTTGCCTTAGGAAGTTCAATGTGATGCATATAATAAGTCTCAAAATGGTATTATCACTCCACGAAATGATTTTCAATCAAAGAGGCATTGGACCACATGGTGCCCATTAAATCCATCAATTTCCAACAACACATCTTGAGAAATAAGATGTAAATTCATGAAAAAAATTCTAGTTTATATTAACAAAATTTTCATCATTTTGACCTAAAGTTCCCTAGTACACATAATTTCACAAAATATCATGTCAAGGGGTAGAAATCTTTAAATTAATTAGACTTGCCATATGCATCAAGCTAGTAGCTTAACATAATTATTAGTGGTAGATTTAGTACCGTCCCTTATTAACAATATAAAATTTTAATATAATATAATATGATATTAATAATTTTTAATGTTAAACTAAATTATATAAAATTTCCCACCGCTTACAAGTCTTCAAAATCTTTTTTTTTTTAAACTACAATTATATAAAGATTTATTTATAATACATCATACTAAATTTACTATGAAATTTTATTTCAATGTATAGTAATAATAATATTTAATTTACCAAATATGCATGATAGGTGAATCGTATATATATTGCCAAATTTAGTAACATTAACAACATTGGTGGATGGAATTTAATGAACCTTGGAAGAAAATATTCAATTTGAAATGTTAATAATGGTTTGTGTTGGGTAGGTTTGATTACATGGGGCTTGTGGATGGACAATAGCAACAGAAGATGATAAGCCATGAAAAGGTTGAAGAGAGCTATCAAAAGTTTTTTGTGTTTTTGGGGCAACTCGGTGCCTTGTGTTGTTGAGGAATATATAAGTTCGTGTTATATATAAGGAAGTGCTTTGGGGGGAGGGTGGGGAGGTTCTGTTGCGTTGCTTTGAGCGAGGATGAAGTGGCTTTGTTGAATTTGGCTTTAGACTTTTTTGTAAAACCCAACTGGTGAATAATTTAAATTTTTGCACTTAGGTTGATAATTGTCAATTTTTTTGTAATATGTTGGGTTAGTTGATAGATGGGGAATGAAGGATTTGGAATTTGACATTATTTGCAAATCAACAGTGCATGAATTGATAGAAGAGCTAAAATAGTTATATCATGTGTATACTTATTCATAATCGTGATGGTGCTAGTCACATGCATGCACATAAAATTTTGACATGAGTTTTGAGTGTGGTTTCAAAACACCATAATTCCATAAAATTTTCATATTATATAATATCATGCCTAAAATGCCACATGCACATAATATATACTGAACAATATTAGCAAAATGTGGTTAAAAAGCACCAACATTTTGTCAAATTTTCACACACAATAACATGTTTAAAAATTAAATAAGTATATTATTTCCTGTCATTTTGTGTGACAATAGGTTTTTGCATTGTACAAATTGTTGATCTCTCATATTAATATTAGCTTGAAAATGCCACATTGATATACCCTAAACCATTTTTAATTTTTTGCAGGTCTAATTGCCCCATAGATTCCTAATGAAGCACAGTGGCAAGATTGGCACGGAAGTGACAATGCGAAAAAGACAAAAAAAAATCAAACACATGAAAGTGTCTGTTACTAAAGGCAAAAAGATGAATCAGTTACCTACAATAAGCATTGGAAATGGATGGAAAGAGTTCAAGACAACTAATGAGTTGAAAGTAAGGGACCATCTTTCACTGGAAGTAGTTGTAACAATGAAAATTTGTAATGAATTTTTGCATTTTGAAGGATATTAAGTTGAAGGATAACTTATTTACAACTTTTTCTCAAATCTAATTTAAGACCACAATGTGCATGAAAATGGCTACAAAAAAATCATTTAATTTTTTTTTTGATTACATATGAAAATTTTGTTTTTGACCAATATTTGTGAGTTAAGGGGCACCCACCAAAATAGTGGGCATCCACATCAAAACAAAATGTTAACCATGATTGACATGTTACTAGAATTTAAATGGGCTTTCAAATCAAAATATCGAGTCAAAAAATGAAATATTAAACATGTAGGTTAAACTCCAATATATTTCAAAGAACATTGTGGGAGAGAATTAATAAAGAGGGATGGTTGCCATCTTGTGTTGAATTTGGAATGTTGGTCCTTTACTTGAATGACCTTAATGATAGTTCAAAACATAACATGAAAGGACAAAGGCAAGCCCAAAAAAAGGTGATTTAAAATATATTAAATTTATTGTGTAACTAATGTCAAGTCAAGTCATTAGTTTGTCATCTGCAATATAACAAATTTGGGCTATACTATTAGGGTTTCATAGAATTCATGAAACTTAGTTGCACAAAAAGGTACTAGGCATGCCCATTGCCATGTAGATGACATTGGGCCCTCATGGTAACCACATGTGGCCCTATCATTCACATGTCAATTGCCATGTCATAGCTATATAGCGACATCATAGTGGACTTTTTTGATGGTCAAATTTCCATTAACAAAGGACAAACCACAAAATAGAATCAAATTATAACTATGGAGTGCAAAGACTAGGGTGCACAAACCTACTTTCATTAAATATAATGTGAATCCACCTTAGGCATTTAAAGTGCATGCATGGTAACATGTGGTGCTTAGACACATACATGGTGCCTAAATGAAATAACATAGAACCATGAAACTTAGCAAACAATGAAAAAACATTTTCATGGATGTTGTGAGGCATTCTTGCACACCTTCAACATGAAGATATGCACTCACAAAACCTACTTGGAAGTGGAACTACTATGTAGTTGTAGTCTAACAAGTAAAATGGTTCAATGTAATGCAATGAAGTTCACCAAGAATCTAATGTGTTGTGTCCATTTTGAAGATACAAAGACATTGTGAGATAATCGTAATTCACCATGATAGAATGTGAAGGGGCATTATGTTGATGTTCATTCAATGTCACGTTTGATGGTTAAACCCCTTTTGTTCCATTTGTCATAACATCTACATACAATCTCCTAATTTAACATGCATTAGATTTTTGAAAAGTTAATCTAAAAAGGAACCATGTTATAAAATCTTATAATTTTTTTATTTTTTTTGATTAAGAGTTAAGCCTTGGGACTAAAAATCACTTCGCTTAGATTGAGGAAAAAATAAACAATTTCAACCCCCTCTACTTCCGGCAAATGCAGCTCCCTTATAGCAAACTCGATGATGCTGAAATTTGGGGAGAACCTTCTACACCTCCTAAACAATTTTTTTTAAAAGTTTGACACAAATCCAACGGTGGATTTGGGAGGAACAACTATTTGGAATAAAACTTTAGAGGCTTTGTCATGGAAATCCTTCCATGAACTCCACTACAACACCCTTTACTCCTGGCAAGTGTAATTCCCTTATAGCCAAACCGATGCTGTTGAAATTTGGAAAGAACCTTCTACACCTCCTAAACAATAACTTTTTATAAGTTTAACACAAATCCAACGGTGGATTTGGGAGGAACAATTATTTGAAATAAAACTCCAGAGGCTTTGTCATGGAAATCCTTCCATGTTTATTTCTTGCACACATTTTTTTCATGAACAACACCTTTCCACACATAAGAACTAATTTTTTTCTCACACAATCCTTCTCTTCTTTTCCCTTCCCCCAACCCAAGAGACTCCTCTCTCTCTTGGTAAACTTCCATATTTTTTTATTGAGCTTGTTCTCCTTGTCCAATGGAAGTTTCGAAATCCTTCCCTTCAATCAATGGCCTCCTCATCTTTCAAAAGCCAATGAAAATTGATAATGATTTACCCTCCAATTGATTTTAGGATGAGAATTCTTGGGCCCAATGAGACACAAAAAATATTCCATCCTCCAATCAAATAGGATGACAATCCTCATGACTAATGGGATTGGAAGACTCATCCTTCCCCTTATTTTGGATATCTTGATGAGGTTCTTGACCTTGATCCTTATCCCTTCCGTCCGTTGACCCTCACATCCTACTTCTTCATCTTAATTATTTCAAGTAACTAACTACTAAAACAATTTATTAGTAGTAGCAAATAAACATCCTTGAATCTTTACTTGACTAAATCAATTCAATGGTTGAAGTAACATCCCCGTGTACCATTTATTCTTTTGATATCCCCTACTTATTTTTTCTTCCATGCACTAATTAATTGTAATACATAGTAAATTGGATTAAAATTTTTCATCACAAAAACCCCCGCATACTTATAGATCCACCATCGAAATTAGGGTTCGATGAATCCATTAGATCTAGGATGTTCAAGTTTTCATGAGGTTTCACCGTCACTCCCACACCTTACGCCTACCTTAATTTGTTAAATAAAAAAACCTCGCCCCTTTCTGAACGTGAATACCACATTGTTTCTACTACCTTCTTGGTTTTTGTTGATGCAGGTGAGAATTTAATCATGGTAGACGATGTCGCTATGCCCTCAAATCCTCCAATTTCACTATTAGAAAATGAAGAGCTTGAAGAAACATTGTTTAACGTGAATGTCTCTCAACAATCGCACGGAGAAGAATCGTCCAGAAGAATGGTGCGCACTCGAATCGATCGTTCGGCATGGGATTGTCAATTGTCTCCTAACCCACATGCCTTAGCAATCTATTTAGAATTTGTTCTTACTTGTGGAGCTGCACCAAAAAGGTTTGAAGAATATCAATTTGAAGACGATGATGTTCGTCTTCATTGTCGAACTTGGGTTCCCGGTGATGGCCATTATCATTAGCTGCGAAGCCCAATCAATCCCCTTTCCATGGAGCATCGAATCGAACACCTAGCTCGCACCATTCGTCGTGTTATGGAGTTTTTGCAATTGTGATCCATCCCTTTATAGTCGTTTACTAAGTTGTAATTCACTTGAGGCCACTCAAGTGGAAATGTTAATACTTAAATTTGATGTTGATTATATTTAAGAGTTTGATAAAAGTGAAAACTAAATAAACATGTATTAGGACTGCATCCTAGAAATCTTTCAAGTACATCATTCGTGCCTAAAGATTATTCTACAGACTAACTTAATATTGTCATGGCGAAATGTTATTGTTAATTATGGGCTTGTATTCCTAATATATTAATAAATCACATTTAATTCTACATCCCCTTTCCCTTTTCTACAACATAAAAGGATAATGCACTTTAAAAGGTTTACTAGGTCTTAAAATTAATTAAGCCTTGTATCAATTTAAATAAATGAGTCTTCCACACTGAAATATCCAAAGGCTAATTCAATTTTTAATAATTATTACTTAGAGGTTTATTAAGATTTAAATCATTAATACTAAGGAAAACTATGGAACTAAAGCTTAACAATTTGTGGTATTATAATCCATGACTCACAGATGCCGTTAATATTATAATTCCTAAAGTTTGACCATTGGATCATAACACTATTGGTGAGGGGCTTTCTCTTTTTGAAGGGGAAAACGCTTATTTAAAAAGAGCCCAAGTCTCCATATGCGAAGACATATGGTAGTTTGGCAAAATTATCATAAATCAAAATTACCATTCAAGGGTGAAGGTAAATGAGTAACATTTACTTTGTTCACAATGCAATGGTATGGG
>Ga0209611_10011721_pt1 | contig 12525 bp, 10 predicted proteins | sample S1TSphgellanicum_3_FD_187693 | JGI IMG/M metagenome (GOLD analysis project Ga0209611, IMG submission 187693) | Host-associated microbial communities from peat moss isolated from Minnesota, USA - S1T2_Fc - Sphagnum magellanicum MG (SPAdes) (version 2) | ecosystem: Host-associated > Plants > Peat...
CTGCTCACTTTACCCATATCCTGTGCCTTACTATCTACTCTTGTATGTCATATCCTTTACCCATCAAAAAAATTGAACTTTAGGGTTTACTCTTGTATCTCATATCCTTTGCCCTTCACAAAAGACAAAAAATGAATTTTAGGGTTTACTCTTGTATCTCATATCCTTTGCCCTTCACAAAATACGAAAAATTGAACTTTAGGGTTTACTCTTGTATCTCATATCCTTTGCCCATCACAAAAGACAAAAAATTGAACTTCGAGGTTCCCCACAACTAATTAATATTCATCACAATATACTACTATATATAGCCATCCAGATGTGGGTTTGGGAACAACTTTTCTTGGCATTGCTTGAGGGATGTAAAGTAGGCACCTGAGAAATTATAAGGTAAATCTAGGGATATCTGGATAGATTAGATTTGTAGTTTATTGAATCCAGTTCCAACTCCTCTTGAGAAAATTCTATGTGGGTGGAAGAGTGAACTTTTGGAAGAATGATTGGAAGAAGGGTGGGGCATTGAACTGGGAAACCCACTTCCTGGTTCTTACCAGTGTTAGCCTGGTTCTCCACCTGCAGTTTCAGTGCTGGTTCTAAGGTCCCCAGACGACTGGTTCAAAATTTTGAAAACTTTAAAGAATTGGTCTCGAAACCAGCCTCAGAATCGGACCCAAAACCAGCCTCAGAATCAGACCCAGAACCAGTTCTGGGAACCGGCCAAAATTGGACCCAGAACCGGAATCAGCCCCTAAAGCTGGTTTTAGCCGGGGTCTGATTCGCCATTTTGTAAAAAATAAAATCATTATTTAAAAAAAATTTAAGTTTTCAAATTTTTAATGTTTAAATGTTTTTTGTTTTTTAGCTGGAGTTAGAAACGTTGTTAGTGTGGGAAACAATTCAGGTACACTTTTTTTTAATTAATAAATTTGGGAATGGGGTAGGTTGTGATGACATTACAAATGTACTTGTTATTTTTGGAACAAGGGTCAAGTATGCACGTCTTTGGGGGGGGGGAAGTGTTAGGCATGTAATTGATAATAGGTTGTAACATTTTACTAATTCTGGATTGCTATTAACTTTTTGAAAACCAGTTTTAGACTATGTGTAAGTAGGTAAAACTGGATCCAATTTCAAACTAGACTCACTTGGAATTTCTTCTTGAAGAACCAGGAATTGAGAATCTTCAAATGTGAAGAATTGGATCCACAACCAAACTCTAGGTTCTAGCAAAGAAAACACAACTCATTGAATCAAAATCAAAGGTCCTTTCAAATGAAAAAAAAGTTCAGAATGGGGACCCAAGGTTCTGACCGGGGTTGACCTATTCTTAATTTTTTCTAATACTCAACAAGCCAGGGTCTTTGTTAGGATTTTTTTATATATCGCACACATTTATCAAATAACTGGATTTTTGAAAAATTAATGGACCCAACTTGATATTAATTTGCATTTCTAAATACTTCTGTGATTACCAATTTCTCTCAATATTATTTTGGCAAATTGTAGTACCTAGGCTGGTTCCTAGTACCTAGCATGGTGCCGTTATTATAATTTTGTCATTTACTTTCAGTAGGGAAAATAATAATATTTTAAAATTATGCATTACACTAAATAATGAAACTAGTGTGCTTGAGTGTTTCTTTTAGAATTTTGGCATGGCAGGAGGTAATTTTTAGAATTTTGGCAAATCCAAAAACAATTAAATAATTCTTAACCAACCTAGGTATTATGGTACCCACTTACAATAGGGGCAAAAGCAAGCTATAGCATTCCTTTTTTTTTAGTCACATTTCTATTTTTTTTAGGTGATCATTATCAAGTATCAACCATGTCAACATAAAGAATTTCACAATGTGTTTGCATATTATGGTAGAGTATAACCCAAGCCATATAAATTCTTAAAATAATTTGAAAAATGTATATCATGGTGAATTGGAGTATATTTGTACAAAAACTATATTTGTAATTATGTATTGAGAAAATACATATATATTTTAAAAATCAAAATCATTTTTAACCATTATAAAGTTTGTAATATCTATTTCACATACTTTGAACCAATGTATTTGTGAGCCATGTGAAAAGTTTGATTTTTTTGTTTAATAAATGAGGTTTTTTCAAAATGTTGACCATAAGTATGTGGTAAAATGAAAATCTAACAAACAATCATTTTGATATGGAAGGTGACAAGCATTATGAATTGGGTCATGCATAAAATCTGTTTCAAATACTTATTTAAATTATTAATGAAACCAATACATACTACAATCTAATTTTAAAAATAGGTTATATTATATTGTATATATCATAAATATACTTAGCAGCTAGGTTCCTTGAATTTAAATGATGATTGTTTTTCAAGTAATGTTAGATAACATTAATTTTGTGAAAATGATCATTGTATGGCCTAAGCACCAAAATTAAACCCAAAATTAAATGCACTACATTTTGAGAAATATATAGAATATGGTCTTGGTCCTTTAGGGTAACCATAAATTATTGTCCCAACATGTCCACTATTAACTTAATTATAAAACTTCCAAATACATGAATATTAAATATGTGAAAATATGACGAGTTTCATATTCGAAAATAAGATCTAAATTATAAATTTACTATTAATTAATAAAAATGATATTTAAGGAGTATTTAAAACAAAAAAACCAACATAAACCAAAATGAAAGCTTTCAAAAAAAATTTAGAAATACAAAAACGTAACCCCAACCAACAAAAAATGGCATTTGAAAATATAAATTGGCCAATTGTGGGAGGATATTTGTCGCAACCCTAGCTTTGGGCTCGCGACCAAGGCAAAGGGAATTGCAAGGGTGCGGGTCAAGAGGAAGCTCGAGAGTGAAGCCAAGAGAAAGCCCGGGAGTTGAGCCATGAGGATGCCTGGGAGTCAAGGCAAGAGGAAGCTCGGGAGTGAAGCCAAGAAAAAGCCCGGGAGTTGAGCCAAGAGGATGCCTGGGAGTCACATCACATACTCTCGGGAGTGTTAAAAAGTGTGAGGGAGTATGAGGGAATGAACCCTCACACTCCCTAGGCAACTCCCACTTTGGGAGATGGAGTCCCGGTGGACTCCCGAAATTTCAGAGAGTGATTGCAGGGGTCAAACCTCAATGTTTTGTGGCGTTCTTTATATCTTTGGAAAGCTCTTGAAACGTAGATGTCTAAAATGGGCTCGCATTGCTCATTTGGACATCTGAAACACAAGTTATGGCCAAAAGAAGGGCCGGGAGTCGAACTGGCAGTTTGACTCCCGACCACAAAAAGTTAGGAATCAACCCAATTTAGTTAGCTGTAGGGGGCGTGCCACATATCGTTAGAAAGCTCTCGACGAAAGCTACAACTTTGTTTTAGACTGCATCGCGATCCGAGGTCTGCTCGCAAAATTATGGGGCTCCAAAGTTGCGGGAGTCCCATTTGGCGCGATTTCGGGACTCCCACGCGAGAGTCCCGGGAAAAATAACCATTTGGATGTAGCCTCCGTGGAGAGCTACAGAGTATACTATAAGGGGGAAGGTGGTGGCTTCCCCCAAGTCCGGGCCGTGGTGAGTCTTGTGTGTCCGTGTTGCCCGTGGTTCGTCCTAGCACCAAGGGTGCTCCAACTATGCACTAACCACTTTGTGTGGGTGGTGTTGTAGGCCCGTGTGAGTGACTGAAGCTTGTCAACTCTTCTTAGTCCCATCCCGGAGCTCCAACACGCCCCTCTACCCCTCAAAGTGTTGTGAGCTGGGGAGCGTGCTCCGACTCTTCCTTTTTCCGCTGCTTTTTATTTGGGCTCACATTTGAGTCCTTTAAGGAGTTGGGAGTGCGTCAATATTGTTCATCTGGCAATAAATCTTCTATATGATTTGAAGATTTTTATGTTCGTTGGATAAATGAATTGTCAATGGGGGGCATCTTCATTACATGAATGTATAATATAAGATGTTGGGACCAAATCTTACATGCAATAATGCTGACAAAAATTCAATCAAAATATGAACCTTTGATTTTGTTTGTGACACATCTAGATCATAGAATGACAATTGTTGTAGGTAGATTAGACATTTGATGATGCTTTACATTGCTCTTCGTTTTGGAAGTGAACGTAATTTCAAAGTTTTATTCAAAAGACAAAAATGGGTACATACCATTGGAAATGAAATATAAGTGTTGAAAATGTGGGTATGATCAATGCATGTTGTTGTTGCTTATAGCAATACTAAGGTCATTGCCAAAGCTATTTGCATCATGATGGAATTAGGTCTATCAAGAAAGGGTTTGTTTTCAATGTTATAAATGGACTTCAAATGAACATATTATATAGGGTTTAAACTTGCAATTGAATGTTCATTAAACAAACAAGGCCACATAGTTGTTGGTTTAATTGGTTTGAAGTTGAACAACACAATTTTTTAAATCAACTTATGTGAACATCTTGATGTGCTGACACAATGCACTTATTTCATCCTATTGTTGATGTGAGCAAATCTATCATTTCCATCTTTAACCAACTTTCTTTAAATAACAACCATAATCATGGACACAAAATTTCCTTTCTGCCACAACATATTTACACAATAAAACCTTTACCTTCATATTGCATAAATCACATCAACATTAGATGATCTATAAAGTGCCTATAGATTCTCATCCTTGGGAATTAATGTTTTATCATGCACACTAAGAATGCGAATGCAATGATTGGATCTTACATTGTCATTGGTCAAGGATGTAAATGGTGATAGATGTACATGGAGGATGGTGGAACTTAATTAATAATGTAGATTTTACATTTTTAAAGGTGATATTAGTATTTTAAAGCTTGAATATTTCATTGAGTTAATCCTATTACCACAATATTTAACTTAAGTGTAAAATAAATCATTTAAGTTGCATTTCATTTGGAGCTCTTGGGAGAATACAGTAAACTCTCTCTAAACTAATATCCTTGGGACCGGCCGGAAGATATTAGTTTACACAAATTATATGGGGGTTAACAAAAATCATTCCGGAACCTGCTAGAGCAGCATGGAAGGTCATGGAGGTTGATAGAAAGTCATGGATCATTAGGGAAGGTAACGGAACCTTGTGGAGCTTGGTGGAGGATCAAAGAAGCACGTAGAAGATCATATGACATGAGTGGTAGAAATCTTGGCAAAAAGTGAGGTTGTGGAAAGCTGCACTATGGGTACTCTTAGAATACCCTCCTTCACTCTATAAAAGGGGTTGTGGGTAGTCAACTGGTCAGTCTGATTTCATCGCTTTTTTGGTGCCATATGTATGATGTATTAGTTTATAAAATGCTATGGGACCGGAAAAAAATATTGAATATCAGTTTATGGAGAATTATTAGATTAAGTATGAGGCCTGCCACGGGCCTGTGCCCGCATATTAGTTTAGAGAGAATATTAGTTTACATAGTATTAGTTTAGAGAGAGTTTACTATATATGTGGGTTGTTGGGGGCTACAATTTTTTATCAACATTAAAATTATGATCATTAACTAATATTCAAGTTGCAAAGAAGTGTAATGGTGATGTTCATGTACATATACACATTTGAAGCTAACTAGTGGATAAAGTCTTATGCTTATTTGATAGTTTTGTAGGTGAAGTTTTTGTAATATCATTACAGTCAACTTTTGTTGACACCATATAATTTAAATGTGCAGTGTATTTTATTAACACTTAAGTTTAATTGCATGTGAATGCAAGACTTGGGGGAACAAATATGGAGTGTTGATGATGATGAATGTAAACTATCACAAGCATCAAGCTTAAGATCATGAAACAAAATTTTAATCCAGTAAAGGAATGCATGTTTGTAGATAGTCAAATATGTTCAAAAAAGGTTTATGGTTGTTCAATGTTATAGATGGAGATCATATGAAAGTGGTTGCAATTTAGAGTGGTCTATTAAAAGTCCTTATGGTAGTGTTAAAATGGTAGTCTACTATGATATCATTAGTTAAATAGGGAATTACATGGTTGTTAATGAACTTAAACAATCCATATGAAAAAATACCATTTTAGAATAAAAATTAAGACACATGTTAAAAGAAAAAAATGAAATCCATCAAAAAATGATTATGATATGGATTTATGAAAATATGGCCCATTTCAAGCCATTCAAAAGTCCATATGTTTTTTTGGTTAAGGTTTTTCTAACAATTTTTTTGCATCTATGTTCTTATTTTTTTGAAATCATATATTGAGTCCCTATAAAATATTACAAATAAAATTCACAAGCAAAAATGCATGTATAGAAAGGCACAAACAAAAAGCCGATTCATATTTTTCAACTTCAAAAGTCCAATACTATATATTTGGTGCATCTATGTCTAAAATAAAATTACATAAATGTCTTCCTATTCAAATTGAAAACCTAAATTTAATCACACATTTCTCATATTGTTGATTTTATGGCATGTTAATAGCATGTAAATGCATAATATTTTATAAAAAACTATATTGTGATGTAAAAAATGAACCACCTTACCTTGCAACCACCCATGAATAAGTTATTTAAGGTTGATAAAACTTGCAATAAATGGTCATTGTGTTCATCAAACATGGTATAATGCAAAGTCATGATGTTGTAGATTCAATTGGTTCAATATTACCACTATTTGAATTTAGTTGTGCAAACATCTTACCATGCCAATAGGAAACATTTGTTGTGTCCTTTTGCCACAATAGATTTACATTATAGAACCTTTATTGTCATATTAAATAGATCAATTTAACATTGGAGATTTGTTGATGTACTATTGTGTAGATTATTAGTGCAAAGTGAAAGATATAACCATTGGACCTTGTGTCTTCGTAGGTCAAGGATGCACATGGTGAATATTCCATATGCCATGTTTACAAATTGAATATTCCATTGAATTAATTCTTGGCTTGACATCATATTTAACATATGGGAAAAATAATACTATCAAAGCCACATTTCATATGGAGTTATTGGGAGAACATATGTGGGGTGTTGAAAATTGTAGCATAGATGATGAACATCAAGATTATGGTCATAAAATATGTTCTTCTTTGCAAAGAAGTGAACTTAATTCTAGTGATCTATCCATTACATACATACTAGAAAGTTGATAGATAAAGTCTTCTAAAAATAAATTTGTAGATTTGCCATTTTTGAATTTATAATGTTGGTAATAAAATTCCATTGAGATTTTTGTGACAATATGTAATTTCAATGTATGACTTACATTGACAAGTTTAAGTTGCATTGCATGCAGACACAAGCTTGGGGGAACAAATGTGGGTTGCTAAGGATTTCAAATTGTCACAAACACCAAGATCAAAATCATAAAGGAGTCAACCCAATAAGGACATTTTATGTTTATAAATATATTGTTGTCTAGAAACCATCAAGAACATTAGTACCCAACCTCTTACAACATAGATTTCATTTAAAAATAAGGTGCATTTTTCATTTATAATTAATAGCATTATGTTCAAAGCTCTTATACATTATAATTAGTTTCCTTAAGACTTGTATTGACAAGAAATTGTCCACTTTCTAACCTCATAAAACTCTTGATGTAACACTTGCCCCTAATTAAATGCAAAAGGGAATTTTTTTAATAATTGGTTAAAAATTATTTGTTTATTGTTTATTACCTATATGTATTGAATTGTAAATAACAATTTCTGAAATGATTGATTTGTGCATGTGTGAAATTATCATTAATGTGCAAGCAATATGGCAAAACAATATGGTGATAGCAAGTATTGTGTAATTAACCGAAGAAAAAAAAGGTAGCTTGAAGGAAAAGGTTTACTAAGACCCTCTAAAACTTGCAAAGGAAAATTCTCATCTTGCATTTTGGAATATCATGTCGTTTGACTAAACAACAAGATAGCTAGCAAGTATGTAACATTGCAAAAAAATCTCAAAGGAACAAATTCTTGTAGGGGACATTGATTACAAAAAAAACATTCTTGGAAGGCCTTTAAACTATGATTTGTTGGCTTCAATGAAGCCTAACAATCTTTTGAATTGTTCAGATGCGCAAGTTACTTGTCATTAATATGAAGGTTAGGTTGCAAAGTGTGAAATCAATCAACAATAACAACCAATTGGTTGCCAAACATGCAACATTATCTTTGTGCATAGTCACAAGTTCTACTGTTAAAGCCATTACAAGATTTCTTGAAGTTCATCACTACAATATTGTTGTAATTAAATAAAGGACCGGTATGGAAATGAACAAAACCTTGGATTGGGCCATTCATAAATGAGAAAAAAAAGGAAGATGTTATTCTAGTTGTTGCAGCAAAGATTGTGTAATGGTAGATTCAATAAATACGGGTCTCACATAATAAAAAAGATGTATTATAACAAAAAAATAGGGAACAAGATATCACACTCCTTAATAAATAAATCATCAACTAAAATCATATTTTTAATGAGTTGTAGCACTATGAGTTGCTCAATCAATGAGTTAACAAATTGTATAAACACTAACACATCTATTCAACTTGATCTAAACTATGGGTCTCCAGGGATCATACCATTTTGATTCCACTTTCATAAGCTCAACTTGCCCCTTTTATGACAGTCTTATTCATAACTAAAACATGAACCGCAACTATTGAATTTATTCCCATAGATAATACTAAACAAACCCCTTATACCATAGTTTAAATAGTCACAAACCATAGGAGATTCTAGGATTTCTGACACATAATATAGTTGCCTTCCTTCAACCATAGATATTAATGTTCCCCCACAAAGATAAGCATAAGACAATCATTACACAACTGATTTAGGAAGTTAACAAAGATGATACAATGTTTTGGATGTTAATAAATAAATCTTCCAAATGAATAAACTTTCCCTAGAACATAGTTTCATTTCAAAGCTCCCAAATATGTGGGCACTCTTTCCCCAACAACAAAAACCAACAAAATTCCAATGAATAGAAAATGCACAACCAACAACACACTTACTTGCCACAAGGATTGCTTTTGAAACCCCTAGAGCTTATCATCATCTCCCTAAGTGACCTTTAAAGTTTATTTTTAATCTTGCATTCCTTCTATTGAAAACACATGTGCAATGACAATTATATGCTTCGAAGAGGAATCATGTTTCCACATTGAGGCACTCCTCTTCAACATGACATCACAAAACTAAATTATTTAAACCATCTACTAAATGTCACTTCTTTAGGAAAACAAAATGTATGATATTTAACTATTTTGCACAACAGTAGGTAGTTCTTTATATAGACGTAATTTCGATGCTCCATCACTTGCGTCCACCAAAATTAGTTTTGAAATCACCAAATTCCCACACCAATAAAAAGTAACAAGCCAAACATCAAATGCTGGGTTTCATCCCCCCTTAACTTTTTATTACAATATGTCATTCTAAAAAAACAAAGCACAATTTCGACAATCATGCAACACATTACTTAATGGAGTTTCAAGTACAAATTTGAAACTTGTTAAACACAATTTTGATTTTACAAGTATGGTGATGATGTCTTTGAATGTGAATTCTTTTTAATGATTTAGAAGTATTTTTTTTAACAATAGGACAAAATCTTGAACATCTTGGTGATATATTGTACTAGGCTAGGTTTCTGGCAATGAAGTTTGAACTCTTGTAGAGTTGATGAATGAAATAGTCTTATGTTTTAGTTTTTTGGGTTTCTATTTAGATGTGTTCATGGGTTTTGGTAGTTTGTATTTGTAGGAATTGGTTTAGGACTTAATGGACAATGTTATAGTTGTTTAAATTGTACCCATGAGAGTTCCATTATCTTTTTGAAGTGTTTTATTTCAAGTATTTGGATGCATCATGATGAGTATTCTAATATTTTCATTTGATATGGTTTTTGTAATTTAGTGGGCCTTGTTTCAAAGTACTAATAGTCAAGGTTCCTAATTTTATTTTGTAGTTGCAAGTCATGACATGTCATGTGACCATGACATAGTTGCAAGTACTTGTAGTTGCAACTATATTATGATGGATCCCAATTTTATTCATACATGCAATTATAATTTGTAACTACCCTAAGTTCAAATGAAAAAAATGATGAAAAATGATCATATGTTATTCACTATTGATGGCATCCATTAATGGTTGACAACCAAGTTGTTTTTGCAATTGTATTTGCAACTATACATAACAACTTGATGACACATGACCATAGGGGGACACTGTTTATAAAATTTACAAAATACGTGAATAAAAATATAGGGTGCCATATATTGATTGTTGGGTAGAAATTATGATTTAATTAGTTTTAAAATATGGGTATGTATATTAAAAAACCAATATATAATTAATAAAGAGTGGTTTAAATATATGCATATTAAAAATTAAATAAAAATAGGCTGAGGAAAAATAAGGTGACAAATTACCTAATACCCTTTGAACAATACTTTGTTTAATGCACGTGGATTTAAATTTCAACACTTAGTGTCTCCCTAGGCACATGACATTTTTGTTAATGTAATTTAAAATGTACAAGTTCATTTAGTGGCTAGTAGGTAGGTTCAAAAACACTATTATTACCTAGAAGGTAGGTTAGGGTAGGTAGACCTAGTAAACTAAGTCAAATTAGACCGTAGACGAGGTAGGTTAGGTTAATTAGGCCTAATATTGTAAAGACTTACACTACTACAAAATGTGAGTGTAGTTCATTAATCCCTGTTCATTAGACCAGTGAATTCACTACTTCTTCATTGATCCTCGTTCATTACAACGAGTGAATTCATTCAAAATCTAGTGTAATCACTTGGCATATAAGGACACCTTTTGTTATAGTGCTATTACTTACCTACCTATTTTAAATTTACATAGGTAGATATATAGGTGGGTAGACCACTCATTTAGGTAGGGAGGCAGGTAAGGAAGCTATCTATTTAGGTTAGATAAACCATTTACCTAAGTAAATATGTAGGTAGACAATAAATGTAGATAGCTATGTAGGTATTCCATTTACCTAGCCTTGGTAGGTCATTTACCTAGGTAAAACCTAGGTAGATAGGTCATCTAGGTTTACCTACTTACAAATTACTTACCTTCTGAGCTACCCACATATATTTTCATATTTCAAAAGGTTAGAATTTCATAAACATTTGGTGACATAAGGTATTGAAGGTGTGAATTCAAAATCAGCCTCACCACTTTTCAATCCTCACTACATAATACATACCAATGTTGGTCAGTTATTAATTTTTTTTCATAATTTCTGAGTAGGTCAATTTTTCTAATTCAATATAAATCTTTAAATAATTTGAATGCATGTTAGGCTGTCAATAGTTTTTGATAGTAACCATTGGTTATGGAAAAGGGTAGGTTTTCAAATACATGGTTGATAACCTCCAGTTTACTTGCTGGTTATACACTAGTTACAGGGTGGTTTTAAAACATTAAAAGAAAAAAAAGTCTGTTTTTTCTGTTTTCTGTCATAAATTTTTTAGGGTTTCAGGATTGATAACCTACCTGGATGATAATGAGGTAATTTGGGTAAGTTATTAAAAAATCAAGTTGATAACCTACCTGGATGATAATGAGGTAATTTGGGTAAGTTATTAAAAAATCAAGTTGATAACCTACCTGGATGATAATGAGGTAATTTGGGTAAGTTATTAACAGTCAAGTTGATAACCAGGTCAGAACTCAATAATGGGCCAACATTGGTACAGACTACATAACTTCCTGATATAGTTGAAAAATAAGATAAGCATATGCCATCAAATGATGGGATGATGCACAGGATGGGAGCGCGAAATTGAGGGGGCTGATACAAATGCAGCAGCAGTGCTAATAAGTGAATGTTGTGAGTTCAAATGCCTACTCTAGAATTTGTTGACAACAATGCAAGTGTTACCAAAAACCAAATCCTTGAATGTTTTTAAAGTAAATGAAATATTGGTCCTAAGTTTTGGGATGAATTTTGTTGATTGCAAGATCATGGCCACAAGGAGTTTGATTTATTTGAAATTGTTCTAAAGTATTCAACCAAATGTGACCTTCACAGCCAAGCTTCAAACATATGAAAAGTCTTGAGAGAAATAGGAACAATAAAGATTTTCAACTCACCTGCTTCCCAATGTTCTAGTCATTTTCACTTCACATCACTCTCATTTGTTAACTGATGTGTAACATAGCTATGTAATCAAAGTTAGCAAGATTAAAGTTAGGTTTAGCACCATGAGATATTCCCAATTCAAGAGAATGTGAAGTGAAACAATATTTTGTAGTATATCGCATTAGATGGACTCTAAACATTGTTCCACACCATGAAAATGTGAGCACATTTTATTTCAAACAATCCTCCTAAAACTAATCTTTTTTTAAACAGAATAATAATGTCGTAAGGATCAAGTTGATTCACAAACTCATACATTTAAATAAAGTTTGGAAATCGATGTAAATCTCACCAAGCATAATGACCTCTACCTGGGAGGTTCCATAATACATTTTGAGTGCTTCAACTATTAAGTTAAAGCACCGACATTACACCACCAGCACAATTTGTACCAAATTTGACGAGC
>Ga0209611_10011722_pt1 | contig 12523 bp, 11 predicted proteins | sample S1TSphgellanicum_3_FD_187693 | JGI IMG/M metagenome (GOLD analysis project Ga0209611, IMG submission 187693) | Host-associated microbial communities from peat moss isolated from Minnesota, USA - S1T2_Fc - Sphagnum magellanicum MG (SPAdes) (version 2) | ecosystem: Host-associated > Plants > Peat...
AACAAGTTGGTTAGTGCATAGTTGGAGCACTTTTAGTGCACGGATGAACCACGAGCAAACACGGATTCATAAAACTCACCACAACCCAGATTTGAAGGAAGTCATCACCTTCCCCCTTCTAATATTCTTTGTGCCTCGCCATGGGGCCAACACCCAAATGTCATTTTGTCCCAGGATTCCCAAGTTGGAGTCTTAAAATTTCTGAAATTCCCGCGACTTTGGAGGCTCATAAATTCTTCGACAGACCTCCAATTGAGATGAAGTTTAAAGCAAATTTATAGACCTCATTAAGAGCTTTCCAACAATATGTGACATGCTACCTACACACAAGGAAGTCAGGGTGATTCCCGACTTTTAGTGGTTGGGAGTTAAATTGTCAATTTGACTCTTGATCCTTCTTCTGGCCATGATAACTTATGTTTTAAGAACCCAAATGGGTCATACGAACCCATTTTAGACATCTAAGTTTCAAGAGCTTTCCAATGCTATAATGAACTTCTCAATATAATGAATTTTGATGTCTACAATCGCCTTTTGAAGATTCAGGAGTCCATTGGGACTCCAACTCCCAAAGTGGGAGTTCATTTGGGAATGTGGGGGTTCATTCCCTCATGCTCTCTTACACACCTGGGAGCATGAAATGTGATTCCTCGGCTCACTCTTGGCTTGCACCTTTGCAAACCCTTACCTTGGTCGTAAGCCCAAGGCTAGGGTTGCGATAAGGGGTTTGGGGGTGAGGATGATGAAGATCATGAATCAGCTCATAAATTTTAAAAAAAAAGAATATAATCGATTATGGCAAAAAGGCATCAACTTCATCAAACCCAAACACATGCAAAATAATAGTTTTGGCAAATTGTAGAAGATAAGGCATTTGCAAAGTACATTAAACCAAAGCTTGTCATTCCAATGAACAAAGATGTAAGAAAAGCCAATTGATCGATTGCAACTACAATGAAGACCTTGGTGCTACTCATTTGAAATTTTTTAAAAGGTTTTGATGTTATTGTGCAAAATACCATTTTGGAGAAGGTTCTATCCCATGACATTCTTATTGATGCCATGCCACCTTATTTGCATGACATCAATACATTGAAACACAACCTACAACTAATTGAAAGTTTTAGGTCTAAATTGGAGGAACATCTAATAGGGTCTTAGTCATCTAAATTGGTAATTGCCAAGGAGATTATATGTACTCTTGCAGCATCTAGGTCAAGGGGGAGCAATATGGGAACAACAAGGATTTTATGAGTTGATCGAAGAAATATCAAGAAGGGTATTGAGAAGCACATGTTGTTAAACACTTCAATGAATGTGTTTTGGACAAATTACAGAAGGAGAAAACGTGTAGATGCATTGTCAAAACACATTGTTGAGTTGGTGATAAAATGGTGGAAAACAAAAACCACTATCTCCCTAAACCAAAAGGATGTCACAAGGTTGAGTATCTATGTGAAGCAGTTTCAAATGCATTTGGTACACTACCTCCAAGTATCCAAAGTAGTTATTGATTCATTTTCATTCCCTATCTATTTTATGTTGTAGTTGTGTTTCAATTTGCTCTACATTACTACAATTTAATAGAAAAATGCAGATGATTAAATCAGGTATGTGCAGGTGGAGGTCTTCATGAGGGGAATGATAAAGCAAATTCAAACTGGGGGCAGAAGGTCATTTTTTGGCAAAAAAATGGCTAATTCTGGGCGAGATAAATACACTGTAAAAGACATGCTTTCATTTCAGAGGGTAATTTTTTTATCTTGTAACTGATCCATGTTACAAATTCACTTGCAGATGTCTTTGTGATCCAGCCACCTTATAGTTTTGTAACATGCCACTACTTCAAAGTGTTTTGTTGAGAGATTGTAATAAAGCTGGGTTGATTAGATTAGCGCAAGGCTTGTGCAAGGTGAGTCCGCTATTATTTAGGTCATTGCCACCCACCATATTGTTTTTGCCTTTTAATTTTACTGTCATAAATCTACTGACTACTTCCAAATGGCTAAGTGGCAAGTGTAGGTGCTTGGCAAACCTTCACATAAGCAAAATGTGTTTGGAAAGGGTCCTAAGTCCTTACTTTGGTGCTGAAGTAACCTTCATAGCACTAGTGATTGCTTTTAAATGATTAAGTGTGAAGTGTATGTGCTTGGCAAACTTTGAGATAAGCAGAATGTGCTTGGAAAAGGTTTTGAGTCTTTGCTTTGGTGTTGAAATACCTTCTTAAATCCAGCAACTACCTCCAAAAGAATAAATGGGAGGTGTATGTGTTTGGCAGACTTTGAAATAAGCAGAATGTGCTTAGAAAAGGGCTTTGAATCCTTGCTTTGGTGTTGAAATACCTTCATATATCTAATGACTGGTTCCAAAGGACTGAGTGGGAGGTGTCTGTGCTTGGTAGACAACTTTGACATAAGTAAAATGTGCTTAGAAAAGGGTTTCGAGTCCTTACTTTGGTGTTGAAATACTTTCATAAATCGAGCAATTGCTTCCAAAGGACTAAGTGGGAGGTGTATGTGTTTGGCAAACTTTGAGAAAAGCAAAATGTGCTTGGAAAAGGGCTTTGAATCCTTGTTGGTGTTCAAATACCTTCCTAAATCTAACAATTGCTTTCAAAATATTAACTGGGAGGTGTATGTGCTTGGAAAGGGCTTTGAGTCCTTGTTTTAGTGTTTTAGTTTTCCTCATTGATGTATCCTATAGTTCTAAAGGATTGAATGATTGTTGTATGTGTTTGGCAGACCTTAACAAAAAGGAAAATGTGCTTGGAAAGGGCTTTGAGTCCTTACATCAATGCTTGAATACTCTTCATATCTATATGGTGTTTGATTCCAAATGATTAGAATGTGATTAATGTATGTGTTTGGGTGATGGTGACAGAAGGAGAATGCACTTGTCAAATAAACTTGGTTTTGAATTTTTTTTTTTTTTTATTGACTTGAAAAGATTGGTCATGTTGATGTAGGTAGTTGGCAAACCTACATAGAAGGAGAATGTGTTGCCAAAAGGTTTTGATGAATCCTTGTTCTTTCGTGTTGAACCATAACCTAGTTGACAAATGTAGTGATTAAGTCACCAAAAAAAAAAGTGAGTGTCTATTATGATTATGTGTTTGATTTGCATTACTATCAATTATGTCCTTCCAATCAAGTTTTTTGTAGTCCTTATGCATCCAATTATGTACTCATGATGCATGACATTTTAAACTTGTTTTGTTCAAACCCCAATTAATCATTTGAATGCATCGAAAGGATCATGTATATATTGAATTGTCTAGTGATTAATTGCAAAGGATTAAATGGTTGATGTAAATGCTTGGTCTAGACCCTAATGGAAGGTGTACATGTTTGGAAGAAACTTGGTTCTCAACTTGCTTGCATTTTGCAAGTTAGCAACCCTAAGTTCTAACAAATCCAATGATTGTGTTTATAGCTCAAATGGAAAAATGTACTTCCAATTGTTTGTTTGATGCATTACTCTTTTTAGGTGTTTCATATAAACATGATCAGTCTTTAACAACTATCTAGAAAGGACATTTGTGATTATGTCTAGGTTACAAATGACTAAAATTTTGATGCATTTTAAATAACATAAGGAACATGTGCTTGGAAATGGGTTTTGAGTTCTTGTTTTTGGTGCTTCAACAACCTTAACAAATGTAGTAATTTAGATTTGATAACTAAATGATTATGTAGTTCCATTTGTGTGTTTGATGGAACCTTGATTAATACGAATTTGATTTTTTGTCTAATGATCCCATGTGGTGTAATGTAAATGGACCACATGTACCTACATTATTATGTTCCTATGTGGCAACTATAGTTTTTCATAGAGTTCAAATTGAAGAATCTAGAAGCCCCTATGAGCCTTACAAAGTTTCAAAGGTTGAAACCTTGGTTTGTGAAGAGGCAAAAACAATGGAATACCTACACTAGTCGATACCACACTAAATTCAATGAACTCAAACTTGGCTTGAACATTATGCAAGCTACAAGGAAGGACATCCATGGTCAATGTGTTTATTCTTGTGAGAATGTGTGCAAACTTGAATTGAATTGTGTGTTAGGTGAACATTGTTGTACTGCCCATTAGTGACCATATAATACATTGACCTCACTATGGACCTTAATACTTTGCTCCAAAGATAAAAGTATTGAGTTCCATAACAAAAGGTGCATTATGGGTGAATGCAATAGGTGTGGGATCCAATTGCTACAAGTGTGCCCATGTGAATTGTTAATGAACAACAAGACACAATGGCACAATATTGGCCATGAAGTGGAGCAAAACACAATGGTGCAATATTGGCCATGAGGTGGTGGGGACAAGTGTTGATGGTTAAGAAAAAAAGGTCAACAAGGTTTTGTACAATGATACCATGCCTTTTAAGTTGATATAATACCTAAAGCCTCGTTTAATAGGTTTTGTGATACACAATTTTGTTACAAGGTGGCAAGAGAAAAAGTTCAAGGGTTTTATGGAACACATACTTGAAGATACAATAGTTTCATGCGTAGATTTTTCAAAAAATTATGCCATGAAGGTCTAGAATGCAATCCAGGATATGCATCGTTGGTTTAGGTGAATATGGTTGGTCATTCATGTTAATTACATCCCAGAACATCGGTCCTCTTCATGGCATACCAAGTGTGCCATGTGAAGGAGGGCACCTTGTTTTAACTTTACAAGCTGGCCCTCATTTGACAACATTACCCAACCCCCGGGTGCAAGCAATGGGGCGCAAATCACTTCACCCATTAGTGTTCAAACTAGCAACATATGCAAGGTTTAGCGAGTTTCAAAGAAAATATTAAAATTTGAAATATAGCATTGAAAAACAAATGGTAAGAAACCTTAATCCATCCAAGTTGATTCAAAAGGTTTTGTTACAAGTTTTCCATTAATAAGCCACAGTTCAAATATTCAATTTGGAAGCTTTGTGCCAAGTACATGGGTGTCTCCATTATCCTTGCGAAAAACCAGAACTCACAAGATATGGTTGATCCTAAGGCAAAGTTAGATGAAGAATTTGAATACTTGGGAATCAATTGTCAATTCCTGGGCTAAAAGAAGCAGTGCGGTGTGCCTTGAAATATGAGAGGTCACACCTTAAAGGACTATGGGAAAGGAAGCCTCTCGTGGCGCACCCCCTAATGTATCATATGAAACATGGTAGAAGCTTAAGTTATAATGAAATCCTCCAAAGCAAATGCCCAAGTCAACGGTATAAAACTTGATTTTTTTTCACTTTGATTATGTGATATCCAAGTGCCTAAATTTAGATGCATAATTTAGTTGAATTGAGCTACATGGGTTGGTTTTGGTTATGCACTACAAATATTTTTCTAAGTTTAAATGGTTTGGATTGCATGGTTTCATTCCAAGAAACTTGTGTTGCCTATGGGGGAATTTAGTGCACAAGATATGTTATAATAGCTCTATAGGGCAACTTATTATTTTGGAAATGTGTTTGAGTAGGCAATGAAGGCTTCTAGGGCAAAGGTTCAAAAACTCAACTATTTTGGGAGGAAAGGGAAGGCTAAGGTTCTCCAAGATTTGGTGAGTTAAGTTCCCACCATTTTCATAATTATAAAACTTGAGTAATTGGGCAACTTATTTAATTTCAGGTCTAACAGTGGCATGTATATGTACATATAAAGCCTCATGGTTCATCCAAATGTGTCATGGGATGTCTTACATAGTGTGTAAGTCAGGAATGACCCCCCTCCATCACCAAGGTGGCACAACATTTGATAGATTTTTCTAATAGGTACACACCAAACCTAAACAAAGTTTCATCTACTAGTTTTGATGTGATATGATTTGTTTTGGGCACTAGGTGCATAACTCATAGTTATAGTTAATGAAAAATTTCCATGTTTTTTTTACTTGGGATTGGGGAGGTTGTGGTAGGAAGCCTCGAGTGGCATGGGGAGGTTGCAAAAATTAGAGTAATCAAACACTGCTCACAACAATGCTTTACAACTGATGATATAAAATGTTAGGTCAATCCAAGTTTGGCATGACCATTCTCAAAGGACATAGGTGGAGGTGATGGACAAAGTGTCATCCATGCAATCATGGATGACAAAGTCTGACAATAATTTGTCAACAATACCTGGTCAAGGCTAGAACCCCTCCTCCTTGGTTCACAAGTGCCTCTTGCACAAAAGCAATCTATTGAAACCTTTGGATGTGAGAATGGTGGTGGGAAATTGCATGTAGTGGAAGGAGGGGTAAGGGTAGAGAGAAGCTTGGAAAGAGTGGTGGTGGTGGGCAAAAGTGTAGTAGATAACCCATTAGCAAAATCCCAGCCCATGCAAGAATACTTAGGGTTCACCCATTTTGTTGAAAAACCTCCATGCACAAAGAAGGTTCACCTTGCAAGTGGGGACAAAATCACAAAGACTTATGGGATGGAATCTAAACCACTTGAGGTTCAAGAGAAACCTAAGGCATTTTCATTGGAAGGTACTTAATGCCATCCCAAGTGTGCATAAATGATGCTTCATGCATTTGTCCACTAGATCTATTTTTGTGCTCACATTGGGGCTGAAATATATGTGCATGTTTTTGTCAAGTACCAACCTCAAGGGACTCATGCTTGTGGATGCATGGTACACAACCATAGGTGCAAAGGAATTAAGTGGGAAACTAGAGGTTAAAAATGAAGCTGAACCAATGATAAGCAAAACTACTAAGCCCACCCATGGAGTAGTTGGGAAGGAAAACCCTAATTTGGGTAGAAAGACAGTTGTTCGAAAGGCCATAATACCTAGAACATCAATGCAAGAGACATTGTTGAATAAGGGAACCATGAAACCACATGAGGATGATGAAGGGTATAAAATGCCAATCGCACGCCCATAGAAGGTATGGGCTCCAACTTTGTTTGATATTACAATCTTGTAATCTCTTGCTAATGAAGGATCTTTACTTTAAAGTCGTCGATGTCTCCTTTGTGTTTTTGGTCATATAGTTTAACAAGGGCGCCAAAGTGTAACTGTTGGATGGTGCCAATGTCAACCAGACGGTGGCCACTAGAAGGATTACATGACTTCTAAGGATTGATTTTTACCATGGCAAACCAATCTTCGAGGAGTATTACTTAGTTGGGGTTGAAGATGCAATGGATGGTAAGGTCCCATTGTTTGTGACAAACAAGGCAAATGATTTGTTTCAATTACACCTCGAGGACATAGTAGGGACCACCATTTTATGGGACCGTGAATACCTTGCTGTAGCCAACATTCCTTAATACTATTCATCATAGACCATACAATTTTGTTACCTCACTAGGCTATGTCTTCATATAATTTTCTACCACTCTACCATTAGGTTGTGGACTACATGTTTCAAATGGACTAGAAGCCCATTTGGTTAACAATCTATAAATATTGTTAAAGAGTTTGATGTGGATTAGGGTGGTAAGGATCCAAGGATGCTAATTTATGGAAATTGGTTTGCAATTGAAACATGGGGTTGCTAATGTGATTAATGTAATAGTGAAGATGGCTTCTAATGGAAACATTTTTTTGTAGGACCTTCTAATGGCTTCAAGGGATCATGTATAAAGGGTTTGTGTTGCAATAATATGTTGTTCATATTATTTGCATGTTGATCAATTTGCAATGATGATTTTTGAAATAATTTATTTGTTGGAAGAAAAATAGGTCACTTTTGAACAAGCCCAATAGTGAAAGAAGGTGACCTAACACATATCCCATGCTTATAATTTGTTTCTTGACCACCCACTAGAAATATGGATGTTGGATGATATTTCTAACCATGAAATTTGCACATTTACACTAATTTGTGTTTTTGCTAAACCATTGCCTAATTTGCATAGTAAGACTTTTATGGCCAATCAATGTTGTGGGTAATGTCATAGACCACAACACATAGTGTAGAGTATATTTGAAATGATTGGTGTTTAGTTGTGCTAGTTCCCAGGCAAGGTTTTCATGGGAGGCTAAAGTGATCAAGATCAAAGCTAAAGATATGAAATCAGAGGAGGTGTGTTAGATACATTGAATCTTATTTCACTCCTATAATAACTTTTGAAATTACATTTAAGATTTCCACTCTTAATTTTGATCCTAACTATGGTGTGTGCATGAAGATGCAACAAGTCAACCTTGAAGGTGTGTCTATTCTCGTTTCCCATTGTAGCATCGGAGTTCGTAGCAAAACATTAGTTTAGAGATCTTATATTGGAAGATTACATTCAACTCTTATTGCAATGGGGGCTAGGGAGTGAAATGTATTTAGTGTTGTTCAAGAAGCAAGCCACCATAAACTATATTTTTAGCAACCTTGGTTATCATGTAGTGAGTTTGTTGGAACTTGCGAAACATAGAAATTGTTGACATTTCAATAATGTCATGCTTATCTAATGTTCTATGCACAAAACTTATAAGCTAATCCTAGTGATTCATGAAAGTAATCTACAACTTCATGAAAATAGTTTGGAATTCTATTATTTTCATCCTATGGTATCTTCAAAGGATAACTGATTGGAAAATTCATTCTACATTTGTTTTGATATGCTAGGTTGTGACAATCCAAAGAGCATGGGTGAATGCAACAAGTGGGGGTTTTTTAACAACATTGCATTATACCAAATGTGCAAATCCTGGAAGAGGTAGGCACTATTCTTCATGTTCACATCAATGACTAGAATGATGTGTTTCAAAAATTGTGGTACAAGTTTTGAGAACAACATAGAACCCATGGCATCCCATGTTTTCATATATTCGTAATATTGGAGGCACCCAATGTCCTCGATGATTGATGTTTTATCTTTAATTATATTGTGTAGTTTTTTGTTTTGCAATTCAATTTTTTGTTTTAGATTTGTTCCACATCAATGAAGGACATGTATCAATTTGTAAACTTCAGATTTCTTTTGTAATTTTTTGGTTGTGCTTCTTAGATGTAGTTTTTTGCATCCATCCATCTTGACAACTATTATGGGCTTAGATAGTCAAACTTTGTTATGATTGCTGAAGTGTAATTATTTGATTGAAATGTCATTAAGATTGAACCATTGGCAAGTTTGAATCAATACATGTAACCAAACTTCAAAGTTGTCTTCAATCAACGAATCATGAATGGTTGTGTTGCTTACCACCTTCTCATGCATTTGTTCATTGGGTAGTTTTTTTTCAATTAGTTCTTGTGCCATATATTGACATTTGTGAAGATCATGCCGTACGTGTCCTTGGACTTTTGTTGAATTGAGGCCTTTCACTCATTGATGGCCATCTATTTAAAAAGACATGAACTTGGGACATGATAGCCTAGTTGGGATCATCAATTGCCCAAAATTGTTCTATGATTATTCTCTTAGGAACCTCTTGCCATGGAAGAAATTTAGCATGAAAGGTTTTAACAAGCAATTATGTGACATCTACCTCTAGTTTTAAAAAGAAAGGCCAAGTAAATTTGTCACTAATGGTATTGAGAGAATATTAATCCAAGTTTGATAAGGGAATATTCTTTTGGATTACAAGCTATTATACCATGGATGTTTTTTGGTTGATTGTGTTAATGAGGGCTTGGGACATTGGTGCAATGGAGGAACTATACATGGCCTTTTAGTATGCTATGAGTTTATTGCCATAACTCCACAAACATCTTTTTGTTAGCTTTTAGTGTTCAATATATTCAGTATAACATCTAGAAAATTAATGAGATTCATCCATACTATTTTTATATTAGTTGATTTTTTAGTGCTAGGGGGCATGGTGACTAGTAAGCAAACAAGCTTCATCTAGCTCAATGCATGTTAGTTGCCTTACTTATGCATGAGATTCAAGCTATTTATGATGTTGTAGAACCAAGTGTATGCAAAGTTGTTGCCGAAAGCCCTAATGGTATGGCCCAACAAAAATAACCTCAAGCAATTTGGCGAACATATGTATGTGTGGTGAACATGCGCAAGTGCAAATCAACTGGACACATTAAGTCTTGAGTTCTAGTCACCATGCACAATGCACACATACACAATCCCATGAGGGATGTGACAAGCACCTAATTATACACCCATGAAATCAAATTGAATGTTCTTAAGTACATCTTAAGAGAAAGTCACCAATTTCAAATTCACTTTGTGATATAAACAAACTTGACTTTAGAATGAAAATATTAAAAAACAATCTATTGATACAAAGAGACATAAACATAGATAAAAATGTTTATTACAGAGCAAAGAGGTTCTGCAAAAATAGACAATAATCCATGCAACCATTACAAGCTATTATATACATATTGTGTTAAGGCATTAAGGTGGAAAACAACATTTTAGAACGAACAATTAAACAGTCATATGGCTATGGTAATGATGTGTCAGTAAGGAAACCTGACTATTTAACAAGTGTACAATGTAAAACAATTCAAAAAATATCAACACTAAGTTTCCAAGTTGGTGGAATGCACGTATTGTAAAGAGTCACATAAAAACTGTTTTGCAATGAAAACTGGTAAATCGTGACTCCTTTATGTCTGCATTGCACCCATGCATCTTAAATGATTTTCATCTTTTTTTTTCTGGAAGCATGTTATGATGACATCTGGTTATGAGAATTATGATGACCTACGACATAATAGTTTATGAACAAGAATAAGAATATGCTAATTATGTACCCAAATTGAATTATGCCACTTCTTAAAAGAAATGAAACATGGGTATATGGAAAGTGTAGAAGACTAGGTTGTAAGGCCACACTTGCCAGTAGTGTTCATCAATCTATGGGTAGCAAATTGCTAGATCACATGTACTCTGTACATACTAAAGGGATTGACAGCTATGGAAACATCCTTAAGCCTTCCACAAGTCTCATCAATTAAGAAACCTTCATAAACAATTTCTGAAATGCCCCATTTTGGCTGGAAAAATGATAATAGTGGACGAAAATGTATCAATGGAGTATCATTTAACGAAGGTATTTGAACTAGTTATATTTACAAAATTCTAGTTGGAAGGCATACATAAGCCTCAAGAGCATGTGATTTAGTCATCACCCAATTTATGTATTTCAGCCAATTATGAAAGTGCGAGAAAGCAAATGTACCAATAGTTGCAAAATAAAATGGTCGCTTGTGTATGCTAAGGGGCGTTGTCATTGCTCACATTGATCATTGAGAAGGGAAATCGGCAATAGAGCTGCCATCAAGGATCTGCTAACCTTGGAAGTATGTGCAGGAATGTCACTATAGGAGCAATAGCTTTATTTTGAAGCCAGGGGCCCGGAAGATTACTCAAAATTCAATATCTCCTGCACCTTAGCTTTGAAAATTTCCAAATCACTTCATTAAATCCTACTCATTGAAGGCTTTCCAAAAATACTAAGAGTGTGCTGAAATTCCCCTATAATTTTTAGTTTTGATTAAAATTAACTTTCACTGAACAAAGTGTTCAATATTCAATAACTTCTGCACTATAGGTCGAAACATTAAGAAACCAACTCTAAACATTATGAAACGAACTCGGTGTGCACTCCTACTCATCAAGGGCTTTCCAATGGTACCAAGAGCAAGAGCATAGGCAAGAGGCACTGTGGTTTGGGAGATCTAAATGTGACAACAAACAAAACAAACAAACAACCTTCCGTCAATGATAGATTCTAAGAAAATCTTTTGGAATAATTTTAATAGACTACCCTTTGCTTCTCCATCATTTGGTTTTGTTGGAATTCATTGCAGGATTTGTGAAACATATGAAATTTGCAAATTTTGAAAGCATTGGATTGGTCGATGACGACTAGGGGCCCCTCAAGTGAGCTGAATTCATTTAAACTTGCTTCCTTTTCTTGCACACTAAAGAACTCTGATAGGTTGCGAGCTTGCAATTGCACTATATTCATGCAATTTTCAGGTCTCAAAAACATGTTTAAAAATTTGGTCAGCAAATGTGGTTGCCACAATTTTCATTTCAACCCTTACGATCCGAAAAATACATTGCACAGCTTCATTGGGGCCGACATTCTGAGTAGTGTGAGATTGAGCGAGTGAGAAAGTTTGCACGAATTTTGTTACTGTTTGTAGACTCTTGTTGCTTTTCACAATTTTCTAACATGTAATTGCATCCTCACCATGATTGTGAACAAATTATTTAAACCTTTCAAAAAAAGAACATTTTCTCTAGGTGATTGTGAGACCAACATCTAAATATCTAATTTTTCTTACTGCATGGAAGAGCAATCAAGGTGAACTTATGTTTAAGATCATTTGTTTCATTGAATGATTCAAGCCATGTTGTAATGGGCAAAAATATGGAAACATCAGTCCCAGGACAATGTTCGCTGAATCCATAAGGTTTCATGTATAACTTTGTAAATTCAAAAAAGTTATACAATTTCTAGTAATTAAACTTCATTTTCGTTTGTATTTGAGAAAAGAGGAAAAATATATTTTGTTGATTTATAAATCCCAATCTCATTTTAAGTTTCCTCCTTGGTTTGTAGACCTAATTTAATAACAAATCAATGTAGAAATACAAATGTTTTAAGTTGTGGTTTTC
>Ga0209611_10011723_pt1 | contig 12523 bp, 10 predicted proteins | sample S1TSphgellanicum_3_FD_187693 | JGI IMG/M metagenome (GOLD analysis project Ga0209611, IMG submission 187693) | Host-associated microbial communities from peat moss isolated from Minnesota, USA - S1T2_Fc - Sphagnum magellanicum MG (SPAdes) (version 2) | ecosystem: Host-associated > Plants > Peat...
CTATTTCTAACAAGTGTTTCCTTAATATGCATCATGGTAAAATTAATTAAAAAATCTTGAGTAAGCTTACAAAGAAAGGCTCCAGGACAGTTCTTGCTAGTGGCAGGAGGGAAAAGAAAGTACAAATAAAAACTTCAGTTCTGGGTCTAGATCTCATTTCAAAAAAAGAATTGGAGATTCAAAGCGTCCTTGCTTTAATCCCACTCTTTTAAGGGTGGGTTCCTCCTCCCCTGGAGCCTCCTGCCTCCTGAAATTATTTCTTTTCCCGTTCCCTTTAGCATAACAAGTACGGTATAGCTATATTATCAGGCATATAACAACCCCATTTAATTTTTGCAAAAAACTCTGTACACCCATACTCCTCTTTACTGTTAAGAGCCTACACAGATCCTTCCTCGCCCATCAAACCGGATTCCTATATGAGCGCCTAATTAGTGAATTTAATAGACCCCCAATGTCAAACCCCGTACCAACTCGATTTACCTATATGCGTTCCCTCTCCCTCTTATTAGGTGGATATTTGATATTAACTCCTCTATCAAATCCAGCCTCAGCAATTCCCTTAAGGTCCAACCTATATAGCGAAAACATAGAGCGTTATTTGGTCTACATTGACAGTCATAGCCCACGAACCCTGAAAAAAGCACGCCTAATTGCTCCTGGCTCCCATCTAAGGCGGTATAAAAAGCATTCTGTGATTGAGATTGGTATTTTTAATGACGAACATAACGCTCAACAAGAGGTTAGAGACCTCAAATTAAGTGGAATCAGGAATACAAAAATTGTCCCCTACTCAGATACCGGAGAAGTTACTAAGCATTATTATGTCGCTATTCCTGCCAAGCATAAAGATGTACACCGCATTGCTAAAGAACTGCGAGAGTCTATCGGTCAAAATACCAAGGTCCAAGAAAAAAGCCAACCCTATGGATGGCATGTAGCTGTAGGTCCCTTTGTACGGCAATCTGATGCAAAAAGGTGGTATAGATACATCCGGAAATTAGGATACGGCGACGCTATGATCTACCATGTGAAGTGACATAGCCCATAGATGCTAATATCTCCACATGAACGATAGGCAAGAAAAAGTTTCCCAAGTTGTAGTTACTGCGGCCCAAATGCGGGACATTGAAACCCGCATCTTTGCTGCGGGAATGCCTGTAGCTGCCTTAATGGAAAAAGTTGCAGGACTCATAGCTCGTCGCGTTCACGCTGTCATTTCTCAGTTGGGGGTATCATCGTCTGTAGGAATTTTAGTCGGTCCCGGTCATAATGGGGGAGATGCGTTGGTAGTAGCTCGTGAATTACACTTTCAAGGCTACCCAGTTTCGATCTATGCACCTTTTGCCAAGGTAAAAGAATTAACCTCCCTACACTTGCAGTATGCCCAAAGCTTAGGTATTCCCTGTTATGAAACAGTGGCAGAGTTACCGGATTGTGGGATTTTGATTGATGGTTTATTCGGTTTTGGCTTAGAAAGAACCCTAACTGACCCCATAGCCACAGCAATTGATTTACTAAACGCAAAACATCAGCCAATTATTAGTATCGATATACCTTCAGGGTTGCACACCGATACAGGGGAGGTTTTGGGGACTGCAATTAAGGCAAGCCATACATTTTGCCTAGGTCTGTGGAAGCTAGCTTTTTTGCAAGACCAAGCATTAGATTATCTTGGCTGTGCTGAGTTAATTGATTACGATATTCCTGTGGGAGATATAGATGCGGTGTTAAAAGATGCACCTCCCATTAAACGCATCACCCAAGCAAAGGCATTATCAACCCTACCCATACCACGTTCACCTGTCACCCACAAATACAGAGAAGGACATCTACTACTAATCTGCGGTTCCCGTCGCTATGCAGGGGGAGCAATTCTCACCGGTTTAGGTGCCCGTGCTAGTGGTGTGGGGATGCTCTCAATGGCAGTGCCAGAATCTATTAAACCCTTACTAGTATCTCATTTGCCAGAAGCTTTAGTTATTGGTTGTCCAGAAACAGAGACAGGGGCAATTTCCCATCTCCAACTGCCAGCAAAAACCGATCTGAGCACCTTTAGAGCGATCGCCATTGGTCCCGGACTGACTCAGGATACTACACTGGTAGTGCGAGGGGTAGTGGAGAGCGATCGCCCTCTACTTCTTGATGCTGATGCTTTAAATATCCTGGCACAGATGGGAACTATTCCCACCTTACAACAACGCCAAGCAGTCACAGTACTCACTCCCCATGCAGGTGAATTTCAGCGGTTGTTTCCCCAAATTTCCACACAAGACAGGATTGAGGCTGTACAGACAGCAGCAACCCAAAGTAGTGCCGTCGTCTTATTGAAAGGGGCCAGAACCGCCATAGCTAGTCCCCAAGGTATCACCTGGATTACTCCCCACAGCACACCAGCCCTAGCCCGTGGTGGTAGTGGTGACGTATTAACAGGGTTGTTAGGTGGGTTGTTAGCGCAGACAGTTACCAAGGAAATTCCTGTAGAAGATATTGTTGCAACAGCGGCATGGTGGCATGCTCAAGCAGGGATTTTAGCAGCCCAAGAACGGACAGAATTAGGTGTAGATGCGTTTACGTTGACGGACTATTTGATAAGAGTTCCCCTACTAGCGACCTTTCCCCCTGTTAAGAACGGGTAGAACCTTAATTCCTACTAAAGTTACCGAGTCGTTTCTCTCTCAGGGCTGAAGCCGCTGAGTTTCCCACTTACCGTATGTTTATATGATACTTCCTGGACAAAGGATTCCACCCATTGCAAATATTCTAAGCCAGTAACTTGAGCTGTGTCGTTATGACCTGTACCTGCTGCCAGGATTAGTTTTTTCGGTTCCGGTGCAGCCGCGTAAAGTTTTTCACTCATGAAAGATGGTACGATTGAATCAGCTGTTCCATGAATAAATAAAATTGGCGTTTTCAACTTGGGTAGTTTTTTGATCGATGCAAACCGCTGTGTCAGAATTAAATCTACAGGAAACATCCAAAATTTATTCATATAAGCTACTAATTCGCGGATAGAAGTGAAAGATCCTTCCACAATCAATCCAGCTGCTCCAGGGTGTCGAACCGCTAAATCAATTGCTATTGCACCTCCGAGAGAATGTCCATAGATAAAAATTTGCTGGGGAGGAATCTTTTGCTCCTGCACTAAGTAATTCCAAGCTGTAATAGCATCTTGATAAACTCGCTGTTCGTTGGGAAAGCTGCCCTGACTGTAACCATAGCCTCGATAATCAATCAGTAAAACTGAAAACCCTAATTGATAAAATCGATAGGCATGGGTAATATTTGCTCCAATATTAATGCCGTTGCCATGTAAATATAGCAACACTTTAGTGTTAGGTTGGTTGGCTTTAATCCACCAGCCATAGATATGCTCTAGCTTGCCGGACTTGGTAGTAACTGGTAGCCAAACCTCCTCATAAGGGAGATGATAAAAATCTGGTGTCTTTTCAATTACCTTCGACGGAAAGAAAATCAGTGCAGGTTGTTTAATCACAATGATTAGGCAGATAGCCAAATAGGCTACACCTAACCAAAGTAGGACTTCAAGTAGATGATTTATTAGCATTAGTTTTTCACAAATGATGAACTTGACTAGTAGCTACAACTTGATCAACTGTGATGTTTAATTCTGGAAAAGTAGCCGAAATAATTCGGTTTTGTCCCGTAAATTTTTTGCCTTTATATTTCTCTTCTTTGGACTTTGGACAAAATTAGCTTTCCTAGTCTGAAATGCTTACTGGGTAAGGATGAGAAAATTAAATCCTAAGAAGGATTTTCAAACCTTGAAGCCCTTGCCAGGTTTAAGTTTGAGACTTCATCAAACCAGACTAGTCCAAAGTCCTGTGAGTTGGGTCAGATTTGAACTTTTTCAGAGCTTTACGGCTTTTAGCCATGGGTTTCTGACACTCTTCTAATTTATCTAGATAACCATCTTCCCAGTTAGTTGATGTTACTTTCTCCAGCAATAAGCCTGAAATCCTGACGAATTCAGGGTCAAGTATGAATTGTCGGAGATGTTTAATTGAGGGCTTGCTGAATAATGCTAGAACCTATTCTAAATAAGGGTTTCAACCGTTTTTATTCGAGACAGGTGCAAGACTATGGTAAATAGATGTTCAAAATCCCTGCACTTTGGTAAAAAATCGTGGGGTGAATTTGAAAAACCAACCCCCGAAGTCCCCATTTTAGGCACTGTGTGTCACCTAGATTCGCAATAGGAGAGTTTTTCAGCAGACCCTAATATAATTCTGGTTTACGGAGGTGCCAAGTAGTTGATTGTTCATAAGCATAGGCTACTTGGAAGAGTTGCTCCTCTTGCAGAACTTTGCCAATTAACTGTAACCCAATTGGTAACCCATTTTCACCGAAACCACAGGGTACACTTATACTCGGTAAACCGGCGAGATTCACTGGGATAGTCATCAAGTCGGTTAAATACATACTCAGGGGATCAGTTGTTTTCTCACCTGCCCTAAATGCTGTAGTGGGAGCAGTGGGAGTAACCAGCACATCAAATTGTTCAAAGGCTTTTTCAAAGTCTTCCTTAATCAGGGTGCGGACTTTTTGTGCTTTCAGATAGTAGGCATCGTAATACCCAGCGGAAAGCGCGTAGGTACCGATCATAATCCGGCGTTTGACTTCTGCACCAAAACCAGTGGAACGGGTGCGAGTGTACATTGATAGGAGATTGTCGGCTTCGGTAGAGCGCAGTCCATACTTAACGCCATCGTAACGAGCCAAGTTAGCTGATGCTTCCGATGGAGCTATGATGTAGTAGCTTGGCAAACCATAGCGGAAGCGGGGACAGGAAACTAAGTGGATTTCTGCTCCTAAAGATTGCAGTTGTTCGATGGCTTTAGTTACAACCTCTTTTACTTCCCAGTCCAAGCCTTCAGTGAAAGTTTCTTGGATAATGCCAACTCTGAGCTTTTTTCGAGCTTTGAGATTTGGTCTTAGACTAGCTGCGTAGTTCGGAACTTCGACTTTTAGACTGGTAGAGTCTTTAGGATCATAACCAGCGATCGCACTTAATAAGATAGCCGCATCTTCTACTGTTCGTCCAAATGGTCCGATTTGATCTAAGGATGAAGCATAGGCAACCAAACCATAACGGGAAACTAGACCGTATGTAGGTTTCATCCCTACGACACCACAAAATGATGCAGGTTGCCGAATGGAACCGCCAGTGTCAGAACCAACAGCAACCACACATTCACCAGCGGCAGTGGCTGCGGCTGAGCCTCCGGAAGAACCTCCAGGAACCCTTGATAAATCCCAAGGATTAGCGGTAACTTGATAAGCAGAGTTTTCCGTGGAACTACCCATAGCAAACTCATCTAAATTCGTTTTGCCCACCATCACTGCCCCAGTATCTGCCAGTTTTTGCGTTACTGTTGATTCGTAAGGTGGCACAAACTTTTCTAAAATTCGCGAAGCGCAGGTAGTAGGGATATCCTTAGTGCACAAATTGTCTTTGATGCCAATAGGTATCCCTGCTAGAACGTTAATCTCTTCCCCTGTAGCGATTTTTGCATCTACTGCACGAGCTTGATCTAATGCTTGTTGCGTTGTGACATATAGGAAACTGTGTAATTTTGGCTCTAAAGCTTGAATGCGGTCTAAAGCTTCTTGGGTAATTTCAACTGCTGAACGTTCTTTTTTTACTAGTTGTCTGTGCAGCTCGCGAATGAATGACATGATTACTCACTTTATTACTCAAGTCATTAATATTAGTACATTTTGACCGACTTAGGGGCAGGAGGGGAGCGCTTTCAAGGGTAGGTATTTAAGTTATCAAGGAATAATTGAGAATATTCTCAATTATTGAACGTAGTTTTAAGGTTTCAGACCATGATGTGGGTTCAAAAACCCAAAAAATTGGTTTAATTTGAAAAACCTACCCTTGAAAGTGCCCCCTGCCCCCTGCTGTCTTTGGTGATGATCTCACAAAATCGCATTGCTCCCCCCTACCTCCGGCACAAAGAATAGAAACAGGGAACCATCACCAGAGTAACCACCGTTGTCCAAGGCAGACCAGAGAAGACAACCACACCTAATGGTTGGAGGAAAGCGGCGCCGCTGCCAAGACCTAGGGCGAAGGGAAACATCCCTACCATAGTGACAATAGCAACTACCAAGACTGATCGCTCACACTGAGGAGCAGCTTGGAAGATGGCAACTTGGGGACTCACCTGTTGTTGCACCTGAATTTGCTGAGCTAGCTTTACCATCACTATCGCCTGGGGTAGGAAAATCGCTGTCAACAACACCAACCCAGCTATCGCCATTACCCCCATAGTTATGTGGGTGATGTAGATTGCCAAAATCCCCCCAGCTACGACTAAAGGGAGAGTGAATAGGACCACCAAAGGTTCCACCAGGGAATTAGCCTCCACTGCCAGCACTACAAACACCAAAAACAGCGCCAACCCGGCTACCAGTAGGAGTTCACCGGGGAGAGGGGGGATGGGGAGAACGGTGACATCGGCAGGTAGATCTAGATCCGGAAGTACCCCATTGATTTGGTCTAGCGCCCGACTGAAACTGGCGTAGGGATTGAGATTACCAGAAAGTAAGAACACCTGCTCCTGATTCAGCCTTTGGATTTCCGTCGGGGCCTCACCCTCAACAACTTTGGCTACATCACTTAACCGTACCTGACGATGCTCTTGAACAAACAATGGCAAACTCCCCAACTGGGAAGCAGCAGCCACTGCCCTCTCATCTAACTGCACCCGCACATCTACCAACTGATTCCCCCGCAGCAACTGGGTAGGTACACTCCCAGTAATGGCGGTTTGGATGGTCTGACCAATTTCCCCTGCAGTCAACCCTAGGGCCGCAACTCGCTCCCAATTGGGCAGGACCTGGATTTCTGATTGGGGTGCATCGGCAGGGAGATGGAAACTGGCTAAGCTAACTTCTGACTCCAGGGTTGCCAATACCTGTTCCCCAACCTGGTGGAGGATCTGTGCATTACTCCCCTGCAATATCAAATCCAGATCGTCCCCCCGAAATAGAGAATTATTCAGCCCACGCAGAGATACTGGAATTAAGTCTAGGTGGATATCCACCAGATTTAACCCCTGCAACTCCTGGGATACTCCCTGGATATAACTGCCCACATCCGTGCCTTCTTTAAGGGTGATCAGGGTGGAACTGCGGAGCGGATTGGCAGTGGTGGTATTGCCAAACAGGTATCCCCCTACAGTGGAGACTGTAAACTTGGTGCTGGGCTGGTGGCGGAAAATCCCATCCACCGCGCCCATTACCCGTTGGTTAGTTTCCAGTGTAGTATCTGGGGGAAACTGAGCCAGCAAAATCACCCGTTCCGGACTTAGCTGGGGGAAAAAATCTAAGGGGACTTGGGGTAGAACCCACCAGCTGATCACGGCCCACACCAATAGGGACAGGGCCACGGCACCATAGCGCCAAGGCCAGACCCTGGCTAGGAAGTTGCCACATCCCTTTGTGGTTTGTCGAACTTGATGGACAGTGGTCAGAGCCATTGGCACAGCAATGCAGATGCTAAGAATTAACTCGTGAAACAGGCGAGAAATCAAACCACCAATGAGCAAAAACGGCAACACTGCCCCTAGGAGGGCACTACCCCCGGCTACTGCCCCTCGTTCCGAACTTAGGAGGGAGTAGTTCACCACCAGCACCACACCCAAAATCAAACCACCCAGGGTGAACAAATTCAGGGTCGCACCAAATAGTCCCAAAGCAATTATTGTTCCCAGGACCACTAGGGGTACTGGTAGCAATACTAGTAAGGCTGACCTCCAGGAATTTAGACACCAGGTCAAGGCGATCGCTACGCATATCAGTCCCCCTGCCACTGCCATAGTTATATTGGTAAAGGACTGGTGGATGAAGCGGGACTCATCCCAGGTGGTGGTCAGTTTTACCCCGGCTTTTGTCAGGGACTGGAGGTGTTTTTTCACTCCATTCACCACGGACATGGTCTTGGCATTAGGCTGTTTTTGGATACTGAATTTGATTGCCTCCTCCCCATTCAGGTAGGTGTACACCTGCTGTTTTTCCATCCCATCGACCACCGTAGCAAAATCCCGCAGGTAGACATGATCCGCACCAGTGACTGGGAAAGGGAGATTACTAATTTCATCCACAGTTTGAAAATGTCCAATGGTCCGTATCAACGGCTCTGAATCTAGACCCCAAATCCGTCCCCCGGCAGTATCCTGGTTACGGTTTTTCAGTGATGCTAGCACTGTACTCAAACCGACCCCCGAAGCCTGTAAGCGTGGTAGGTCAACATTAATCCGCACCTCCTCCCTGACTGCTCCGGAGACATCTACCGTCCCTACCCCTGGGACCAAACCCAGTTCGGTAGCTAGTTCATTCACAGCAAAGGTCTGCACATCTAGGCTGTGGAGGGAGGGAGCAGTCAACTCAAACTCGTAAATCGGAAGGAGGGAGTCTACCTTAAATAGCCGGGGTTCTTGAACCGAATCTGGTAGGGTCCTTTTCACCTGGTTCAAGGTGTCGTTAGCTGCATTTAGGGCTTGGTCGATATTAGCCTCTGGTCGGAAAAACAAATCCAAACTCACCTGTCCCTCACGGGTTCGGGAAAAAACCTGTAGTACACCATCGGTGGTAGCAAAAGCCTGTTCCAGGGGTTGGGTAACTTTTATCACTGCCACCTCCGGTGCCAATCCAGGGGCTTCGATCCGGACCCCAATATGGGTGTTGGTAATAGACGGCAGTAGATCCACAGTGAGGTGGGATCTGAAAATGACACTTAGTACAACCAGCACCAAGGTGAGCATGAGCGTGGCAATATGTCGGCGAACTTTGGGCATTGGAGAGATTGATCTGTTCTGACGTAATCTAAAATACGGCTGATGTGAGTTGGCGGCTGAAACAGCGCATTGTTGTTTACAAGGCTAGAGTAAGGCTGCAACCTTTGATATTGCTTGAGAATTTCTAAATTACATCAGGCGGAAAATCTAAGATCCTTTTTCCCCTAATCCAAAATCTAAAATTGACAGTCTTACCCTGTCCCCATCTTTTAAAGGCTTACCGCTGCGGACTACGTAGCGATCGCCTGGTTGGAGGCCGGAGAGGATTTCGACTTTGCCGTCTGCTCTTTTACCTAAGGTAACGGCACGGGCAGTGACTTTGGGCTGGTTGCCAGTGTTCTGGAGGATGAAGATGGTGCCGTTGTTGGCTTCGGGTTGGGTGGGAATGGCGATTTGGGGGACGATGATGTGGGGTACAGGTTGGGTGGCAAAGTTGACTCGGGCGAGGAGACCGGAGCCAATTTTACCAGTGGTATTAGGGATGACTACTTCCAATGGGATCAGGCGGGAGGTGGTATCGGCAACGGGGGAGATGCGGGTAACTCTGCCGATGAGGGGTAGGTCGGGGAAGGCATCTAGGTGGACGGGTACTGATTGGCCGATTTGAATTTTGCCTAGGTCTAGTTCAGAGACTTGGACGATGACTTTGACCCGGCTCAGGTCAGCGATTTTCAGGACTTCACTCCCTGGGGAGAGGAGGTTCCCTGGTTCCGTGGATTTTTGGATGACTACACCGCTGATGGGGGAGGTTAATCGGGACCAGGCTCGTCTTTCTTGGGCTTGGGTGAGGGTGGCTTGTTGGCCAATGACTCTACCTTGGGCTGCGGCTACGGCTTGCTTTTGGGTACGTACTGCTTCTGTGGCTACTTCCAAGGCATGGGTTACTGTCTGCACTTTGAAGTTGGCTTGTTCGGCACTTTTTTGGGATACTGCTCCGGCTTGGTAGAGTTTTTGCCAGTGTCGGTCATCGGCTTGGGCTTGGGCTTTTTCTAGTTGGCAGCGTTCTACTTCTACTATGGCTTTATTTATCTGGGTCCTCGCTTTGGTGACTTCTAACTGCCGCACTTCTAGTTCTGCTTGGGCTTGTTTGACGGCAGTCTGTAGTAGGGTGTCGTCTATTTGGCCTAGAATTTGCCCCCGGGTGACGGTGTCCCCTACATCTACCTTCAACCCCAGTAGCCGTCCTTCGGAAAATGCTCGGACTGAGACAGTTTGGTAGGGGGTGGTGTTGCCGATATAGTCTGGTTCTTGGCTTAACTGGCTTACTCGGGCGATAGCCATGTCTACTGGTGTCCACTGGGGTTTCCCTTCCGCTGAACCCTTCGCTGGGGTGCTACAACTTGTACTGAGTAGTCCTAATCCTAGTAGATAAGTAACTAATAATATTTTGGTATTTACTCCCTGGGGCATGGTTTTTTCTCCTACTGCAAGGCAGTGGGTGATTAAAAGTTTCTCTCAGGTGTGGTTCTTCCCGCTGGTAGTTGAAATTATAAGGGGTGTTGTGAGATATTGCCTTTGTCGCGGTTTGGGGATATATTAAGAATGGTAAATAACTATTGCGTTTTTCGGTTTTCCAGTGTTGATACCCAAAGTAGACACGTAAGGTGAGGAAAGTATTAAGTGACATCACCATTCAAAATTGTCGAAACTAATGCAGAACAACAGATAAGTGAGTTCTTCCGAGAATCAGTGGGAGTGTGGCGTTCAGAACGACGCTATTACACTCTCCCGGATGGCGAAAGCAAAGAAATGATCAGTATCATCACCATTAGATTTCTAGTTCAGGGATGTGAGGAGTTGCAAAAGCTAGCTGATAAGCACAACTTGCCTAATTTAGTCAGTTTGACCTGTGGTGCAGAAGTGACTTGGGAAAGTAGTGATATTTTGAATCATCGGCAAGAGTCTCAAGGTTCCACACTATTTGGAGCTTTGGGAAATACTTTATATCGCGATCGCGGTTTTGCCACCTCTAAACCAGTCACTGCCGAATATTATTTCTCAAACACCAAAACCCTCTGTTTACGCACTGAGTATAACAGTTCTCTTTTTGAGGAAGAATTAAAGCTTATTGGTAGTAAATATCGTACAAGGCAGAGTATCATTTCTCGCGCTGGCGAGCAACTGATGATTGGTCAATACTTAGAAAAGCGGATCGAAAAGTTTGTCTGCTAAATAAATTGTAAATTTTTATGACAAACTTTCTCATCAATCCTTGATAGTGAAAATTTTATGTTAACCTTGAAAGTGTGAGAGATCAATTCGGTAGGCAAGCGGTTTGTTGTTAGTATTGACAGGCTTAATCCTTTTGGTATTTACAGGCTTAATCTCCGAAATCTACGACTCTGCACATTTTTGATTTGGGAGATCCTTTATGTCGATTTATGTAGGTAACCTCTCCTATCAGGTTACGCAAGAAGATTTGAGCGCTGTCTTTGCAGAATATGGTGCTGTGAAGAGGGTTCAATTGCCTACTGATAGAGAAACAGGCCGCTTACGAGGCTTTGCCTTTGTGGAAATGGGTTCAGAAGCTGAAGAGACAGCAGCTATTAACGCACTTGATGGTGCTGAATGGATGGGGCGTGGACTCAAAGTTAACAAGGCTAAACCCAGAGAAGACAGAGGTGGAGGTGGTCGTTCCTTCGGTGGCGGTGGCGGACAACGTAACCGTTGGTAATATTAAGAAACAGATAATAATGAGGTTCTAGCCTCGTTTCTATCAGAACGAGGTATTCTGTATGCCAGAGCAACACTGCCAATACTTGCAGTGTTGCTTTTTTTGTCCAGTTCATCATGAACCTTTTGAGTAGCAGAAGAGTCAAACTTCATATTAAGTTAGTTCTCCAATAGCTAACTACTAAAGAACAGCTGAGGGGCGTTTGACATCCGGAGATAGGGGAGAAATTAATCTTTCCTCTCCTCAAACTAAAATCTACTCCCTTGCCGCTGCAAGAAAACTTAAGTACTATTACAAAATTGTTTCTTTCTGCCCCTAACTCCTGATTTCCTGATCTGTCCGGGTATTCACACTAATAACTCGGTAAGTATCTACAGAAGAAAAAAGCAGTAGACACTTATGGATATCAAACTTGACCACAACACCCCACTACATCTGGCAACTCTGTTTGTTTCACTGCTGCGAGCAGATATTACCCCTGATCAAATTATGGTGGGTATAGTTCAGTTAGCAAATGATACTAAAGACTTACATGGCATCAAGGCATCTGTTGAATGTCTGCGCTCAATGCTAGGATCACTCCACCTAGACACGAATGCTGAGGGACTTTCTGAGTTTATCTTATCCCTAGCTGCCCAAGGTATTACCACCCTAGTCTTACTCGATGCCTTGGCTATTGCCTGTGATGAGTGCGGGTTAATGAACTCTGGTATTATTCGCATCACTCACCAGAGATTACGAACGGAAATCTATCGTCGCACTGGCTAGGTAGTGGTATCAATGGCAGGGGAGCCGGGGGCAGATTGATCTGTTGTCCCCTAATCCAAAATCTCTTACTCCAACTCCCAGAATAAAAGGAACTGGGCGTTGCTGAATTATAGAATGATTTTGCCCGGCATGAAACTAAGCCTTAATTGTTCCATACGGCAATTCATCCCGCAAATATGCAACGCCAGAAACTGAACTTAGCATGATGATCGCAGAAATGCTTCCCTGATGACAAAAACACATTACTCGCTTT
>Ga0209611_10011725_pt1 | contig 12521 bp, 12 predicted proteins | sample S1TSphgellanicum_3_FD_187693 | JGI IMG/M metagenome (GOLD analysis project Ga0209611, IMG submission 187693) | Host-associated microbial communities from peat moss isolated from Minnesota, USA - S1T2_Fc - Sphagnum magellanicum MG (SPAdes) (version 2) | ecosystem: Host-associated > Plants > Peat...
CCCCAACACGATACTTACCCCTGAAAAACATCATTCCACCCGTCCGATTCCCAATCCAACGCTCCTAACTCACTTTATCACATCTTTATTCCTCTCCCCCCCTAGGGTAACTTAAAGTAAGTTAAAGTACTAAAGGATAAAGACTGACGGACTGACAGACTAAAGGAATTAATAGATGGTGGTGACAATGCGATCGATGGCTGGCGTGTGTTTCTTTGCCACCACGACCCGCAGCGCCAAAATTATACAGAGGCCGGTTTTGCCATAGAAAATGCAGAGGCCGGTTCTGCCATAGAATGCTTTTGCAGCAGAATTGTCGTGTCACAGACAGACGCACGCACAGACATAGTGAATTAATATAGTAGATTTGCATAGGGTTTCTTCCACTTTTTACTACATTAGGAATATTTAACCTAATCTACCTTACACCAACCTTCCAAACCCACTAGAAGAAAATTGAAAATTAACAATTCATTTTACAACTATATTTTAGTTAGAATGAACACTTACAACTACAAAATGTTCTTTTCATCTAAACTTATGATAATCACATGTATTATTTAAATTTGGATTCATCATCATATAATTGCATATGTGATTATGAACACTTACAGTTATGGTGACATGTATAATTACTCCAAACATAGTTGTGGAATGAATTGATTTGAACATTAGTCACACATTAGTCTAGTCATAAGAACAAAATGACCAATTTGTTTTTTGTAACCAACAATATGTAATTTTCACTACAATATCAAACTTTGCAACTAATTGAAAAATCACATGATATGATCTTAATGGAATGGATAAAAACAAATTGTGATTTGATCTTAATGCAAATGCAATTTATCATCACCACTTCCCATGTTACAATACAAGGAATAAAAAAAGAAAAGTATGGACTCAATGTCAAGCTTCTTGCATTCATTTCCTTGTTCAATTTAATATACAAACCATCCAAGAAAAGGTGAAAATTTTCACCTATGACTAGTTTTACACCACATATTTGGAACCAAAAGTTATGAAAACATACACCTCATTGATGGGACAATTCATGCCCCTTATAAAGATCTTACAATATGTTGAAGGTTATTAAAAGATGATAATAAATGAGATTCATGCCATGAAAAGGCCACCATCTTTCAAAACCCCAATAAACTACAAGAGCTTTTGCCACCATCCTATTGTTCAATAATCCAAATACCCTACACCTTAACAACTTCAATGCTAATTAATTATTATTTTTAAATGTTGAAACTTTCAAGAAAAACCTTAAATAACAAACCTTGGGAAACAATTTTTTGGTTTTAAAAAATATTATATTCTAAAAAAATTCATTTCAAAATGAATTAGTTATTCAAGAAACATGTGTTGAAATTGCCAAAGTATTACAATAACCTTTTTGCATTTTGGAATTGACATCAACATCATTTCATGGATGACATTCTACTTTTTTGGTGTTTAAAAACAAGAATTAAAGATATGACACTTAATGCACATATGGCAAATGAAGTTTTGGTAGATGTTGAAATTATCTTTAAACTAATGGAAAAATAAATTTTGATTTTCAAACATGCCAATATTAGATGAAAGTACACAATTGCTCACTAATCATAGTCTCTCACCAAGTTGCCTTTTTCATGAAAACCTTATGAATTGAAATTCACAAGTTTCAAGCACCTCTTTGTTATGTGAAGCCACAAGTTTACTCTTGTCAAGGGTTTTATTTCCCCCATTTGCTTACATTTGTACTATTCCGAACTACCAATCAACAAATATTCTCCAATGCTTAATTCTCCAATGTTATAAGTGACTAGGCCTTTAAGAACACAAATATTTTTTTCTCAAAAAGGTCAAGATGTGTAACCCAAGATATTACACTATTAATTTAGGAAATGCATAACATGATACTTGTTGATAACTTGGGATGTGATAGACCCAAATCTTGATGATGATAATAAACAAAATGCTCGATAACTTAAGGATGTTGCATCTAAGTTTGATTCCATTGAATTGTGGAAAAAATCATATACCGATGGTCAATAGCCTTAATGTTGTTTATGAATACATCACAAGCTTCTAAGAACATGGTGATAAATCCATTCAATTATTGTTGTGAAAAAATTTTGTTGGCAATGTAAAGAAACAATTTATGGCCCTTTTGGAAACATTCCAAGTAAAATGGGAACATTTCTTGAAATTCCATATGAAAGGTTGGAATTGAACTCTTGTGCAATTTTCTTTTTGCATTACACTCATGTATGATACTTGTGAAAACTCAATGTGAACGAAATATTCTAATATTATGTCACAAGATATGACAACAAACAAGCTTGAATAATAATTCTAGAGAGGAGAATATATCATTTTCAACATTCTACTTTAGCCAACCATGGAATTTCATGGGCCCAACCAATCAATATCTAGATCCGGGGAGGATCCATATGGATTGTAGATCACAACTATAAAGAATGAACCTTGAAAGACATCTTTTTTGGTCTATAGGTAAGGTGAAGCAAATTCAATATGTAAGGCTTCTAGTAATTCAGTATTTCAACTTGTAGTATTTGGGTTCTACCCTCATATTATTGGAATTCACCTTATATGAGATAATCAAGCTTTATACATAAATGCCTATGAATGGCATGTGGTCTCCAAAAAATTCACTAACATCCTTAATATTGAAGGTTATTCCATTTGAAGTATGATATATGGTAGTCTTTTTTGTTGTGCTAAATTTTGCATTGTTATGAAAATTTGGGGAAAAAAATCACATATTCAATGATGCCCCCCCCTCTCACCCCCCCAAATCACCCCCTTTCCAAGAAAGACATTAATTTTATTTTTTTCCTTTTGTACTTTTCTATAGCCAAATTAGACAAAATTAGCTTATGGATGATTGCCAACTTAGCTATATCACAAAATTGGGCAAAAAAAAAAAAGTAAAAAAAACCATTCTTACATGGTAGGAAATTTATTTGAAGATGCATGGGTGTTTGGTTGCCTATGGTTAAATATGCACATGTTTAGTTGAAAAAGAAGTGGAACCACATAGTTTTATTTGGTTATCATAAATATGATGGTCTAAAAGTTTGTAACTTTATGACAAATAATTCTAAAGGCACAATGATGTTTTAATGAAAAAACATTTAATGCATTAGAGTGGGAGAAAATCCCATTATTATGGGCCACCCTATCCACCCTAATAATAAAAGTTTCAACTTTCAATTTAAATTCTCAATAATGTGATTGGAAAAGGAATGAAAAATTATATCATCTTGAACAATTGATGAGACAAATCATGTGCCAATCCTATAATCACCATCAATACTATGAAACATTTGAATAACATAGAAAATTAGTTTAGCACATTCAATTGGCAACATTGGTATGCAATTATTTATTTAGTTTTTGGAACCATATATAAAGGTTCAAAAGACTAATGAAATCTAAATAACTAATAGTTACATAAAAATTTAAAAATTTAAAAATTATGTTGTTTTACTTGGAAAAAGACATAATTGTTGATGTGTTTAATTATAATGTGTTTTTACCTCTAATGCAATTGAACCACCAAAAGAATAATCTATTATTTTGAAAGTGGTAAAAGGTAATTAGCTTTGAGTATGAAAATTTAATAAAAAACCAAGGGCCTTGGTGAATCTTTGAGCAAATTGATATATTGGAATTGTAATTGGTTGTTAAGAAAGAAGCATATGGGTCTATCACTCTATCCAAAGTAAGGTTGGTAGCCAAAGGATAGTCACAACTATAATACAATAATCATCAAGAAATTTGTTCACTAGTGATGAGGATGACTTCATGAGATTTTTAGCACTTATTATTGATTTAAAATTTTGTTAGATGAATCTGAAAACAATGGTTTAAAATAATTATCTAAGGAGGAACATACAACAAGTAAGGCAATATCTTTAAAATAGTTGAAAACCCAATGTTTGTAATAGTGTTGTGTGGTTATATTGTTTATGGTATGTCCTTGGGTAAGGGTATATTATTTTTAAAATTTTGATTTATCCATCAAATAAAGATATATTAACACTCAAAATTTTCCATCAAGTTAAGCTCTAGGTATTCAGAAATTATTATTTTTGAGTAGATGAGTACGGTTTAGATCCAACTTTTTTTTTTTGGGGGGTAAAAAAAGGGTATGTATTTTTAATTTATTTAATTAAAAATGAAAAAATCCACATTTTGAATTTTTAAAAAAATAATTAAAATGCCAAATGCAAGAGTAAAAATGTTCATCTTTGAGTAGCATAAACATGCTTACAAGTGATGACATAATGTGTTAAAAAACAATGATATCATGGTGAATGATTGTTTGGTGTGGAGTTTAATATATTGTGTGGTTCATATTTTGGGTGCTCCATTCGATTTTTAAATTGTTTAATTTAGTTATGTAACATGAAAATTATGGCCTTTCAAGGGGTCTTCCACTTGAATTATATCCTTACTACACACCTACCACTCCTAACATGCGCACTTTTATCACATGTTAGAATCTTGCATTTTATTTCATATGATTTGCCCAAAGTTTTTACCTTTGGAAGCCCTACATATTCACATAAAAATTTATATATTGGGGAGCTTTCAAAAAAATAAAAATAAATAAAAAATTGTTTTTTTGTTTTGACTTGTGATGGGTCAATCAAATTAACTAATTACAAAAAAAAAAAAAAAAAAAAAAAAAAAAAAAAAAAAAAAAAAAAAAAAAAAAAAAAAAAAATCATATCATGGAACTGGCCTTTTGTTAGTTTTGGAAACAAAATTAAAATCTTGAATTTTTTTTTTGGAATAAAGGGTTAATTTCTTTAAGTAAGCAAGTTGATTCTTTGAAAACACTTGACAAGTAAGGTGAATTTTATGCTTAAATATTAGTTTTAATTAGTCATCAAACTCCATATCTATATGAGTATGAAAGTTCAAACCAAGGACTTATTCAACTTTGGTTTGAATATCCATGTTGGTATGGAGTTAGTTATTGAACTCCATACTTATTCAACCTAGGTTTGAAGTTGTTCTAAAACTTTGTACATAAAACATTTTTGAAAAATTCCCTTTGCAATTGAAGTGGTCCCAAAAACTTGCTTCAACATGGGTTCGCACAATGTAACCCACTCTCCAAGTTGCCAAAATGTTGACCAAACATTTTTTATTTGTTTATATTAATTTTTAGGGTGAAGGAGGATCCCCTTTGGTCTTCACACAATTCACCCCTCTCACTTTCATAAGGTTTCAAACATGTGACACCTCTTGCCATACCCTACACACATATACACTTTTTGTAGCATTGGAAAATGTGTGATGTGTATGTGGAAGTAGGCTTCAAGGTTTTGAAATTTGAAAAAATGTACCAAATTTGTAATTAAAGGAAATTGAAAGAATTGTGCCCAAACTCACACCCCAAAAAAACCTACAAAAAATATAAAATGTCAAAACCCAAACTAGAGGTTCTTATAAAAACAAAGAATTGCTCAAAGTTAGTATAAACCTTCAAAATAACATTTATTTTTAATACAAATTCATAAAATTAATGAATACACATGGGTATCATCAAGATCTATTGATAAGAATAGGAAACACACATTGAATATTGTATTGGCATACAAATATACAAGAAAAAAAAGGATAATCCATTCATCTCAAGATAAAAATAAAAATTATTCAATTAAAAAATAAGAAGCTTTATAGACTGATCTCTACCCCCATGCAAGCAAGGAGTAAAGACTTCAAGGAATTAACCCATATATTTGTAAATTTGAATGATATGGGATGTCAAAAAATTCCTTCTACATCATGGTTAAGTAGCATTTAATTTATGTATTGGGTTTGTTACCAATGCCTAAACATGAGCAAAGTAGTGAAGATCTTCAAGGATCAATTAATCTTTTTGAAGAATTGAATACGAAATAAGTTTATGTGTAGATTTTGCTATACACAAATGATCTCATCCCTTAGTCCAATGCAACTTCATATTATATGTGAATAGACATATCTCATGAGAGTGGTTGATATGCATACAAACCTAAAGCTTATATTATTAGTTGATGAATAGTTGCACTTGATCTATAGCCCTTCATTGCATATTTGTGGCCTCTTTTTGGGCGTTCTTTATTTTTGTTATTAGTTCATCATCCCTTTGGAAAAATCAAAGTTTTTCATATTTTTTACATCATTGTTCCATACTTTAAGGATAGGTGCTTAAAGTCGAGACTGAAGACCAACTGGATATGGGTCCTATTTGAAGCAAATTGGACCTTAGAATTTCACTCATAAACTAGCCCACTAGTAACAGTCTGAATACCATCACAATTGGTCCCACATTCAAAAGTTGGTCCTACAAATTGGAGGACTAGTTATCTAGCCAATGAACCAACACAAAATAGTGCCCAAAAAATTCCACCCAAAGTCTAATTTTCTTGGCTTGAGTGTCAAGTTTAAAGCATCAAATTGTTGGCCCAAGTTTAAAACCCAAATGTAAAGCTTGTTGGCCAATAGAATTGCCCAACTTTAGAGCTCTACTTGTTCTGATTATGGATTGCCCAAATTTTAGGCTTAACTTATTACACTCTATTTCTCTACTCTTGAAAGGTAATTAGAACTTCAAGATGTAGTTATATTGAGCTTTTGGGTATAATAGAAAATATACTTTTTCCACACTAGAATATACTTGACAAAAAATGGGTTCATAAAATCCCCAATAATTCCCAATGGAATCCACCAAGTCTTGGAAGAGAAACTACCCATTCCTTTGTGCTGATGTATAGTATTCATCACCTTTTGGATGGAATACATCATAAGACTAAGTATTCATTCATTCATTCATTCATTCATTAGCCTTGCTAACAATTGTTGGAGGATAAAGGAAACTGCCCATCTCTCTCTCTCTCTCTCTCTCTCTCTCTCTCTCTCTTTTAAGCACCCTCAAAGTTGACTAAGAATGGTCAAGTTTGATGGCTCTTTCATGGAATGGAAGAATAGAAGGAAAAGGGAAGTATGGGTGTATATTCATTCACTTGTAAATTCATATTTTAAGTTCATGGGCCCCCTCCTCCCATTAGCACCATCTCAACCTTTCTTCTTATTCACTATTCCTTTCAAGGGCTCAGCTATCCACCTCCCTCACCAACCCATCTTTGTGGTATCTTTGATTGTGTGCTTTTAGTTAGTCCCACTTGGGCCTTCCTACCTTTCCATGGTTGGGTCTAGGAACCCTAAACCCTAAACTAGCACTTCCACTTGGACCTTCACCTTCTTGGAGTGGTTCCTTTTAGTGGCAATATTTTCTCCTGGGAAATGTTAAATTTGGACTCTGAGAATGCAATTTAGTCTTGAGAGGGAAGATATTTGCCATGGTTGGAAGCAACCTAAATGAATTTGGGTTTTTTTTAAACCATGGTACCATTGTAGGTCCCCACTAACCCAAGGAGGGTCCCCCTCCCCATCCCTTGCCCCTTTCCGTGTTGCTTTGTTTTCCATCACTTATTATTTAATGGGGGTGGGGTCTTTCAGCTCATCCTTTTTTTGGGGGTTTTTTTTGCCCTTTTTCCAACTAGGTTGGGAATAATTGCAAAAGTTTCCCAACCTTTGTCAAAAGCACAAACACTTTTTTATTTCTTTATTTTTAGGGAATTATTTTCATTGGCCCATCACAAATAATTTTATTTTTGGGAGTGCAAACTTTTGTTCATTTGGGGGGGAGAGAGGAGCATCCAAAATGTTAGAAGCGGACACACTTTAAGTGTAGGGGTAAAGCCCACTAGGCTCACGGGAGGTGGAGCCGAGTGTAGGCCCCAAATCTAGTAAAGCTGGTGGTCAAGGGCTTACCGAGCATAAAGACTTGCTCAAAAAAATAATAAAATAAAATAAAATATATTTATTTATTTATTTATTTTCCCATGATACCCACTACATATTATGGGAAAAATTAAGTACAAAGGTGAAGGGCCCAAATCTAGTAAAGCTGGTGGTCAAGGGCTTACCAAGCATAAAGACTTGCTCAAAATAATAATAAAATAATATATATATAGTTATTTATTTATTTATTTATTTTATTTTTTTATTTTTTTTTTCCCATGATACCCACTGCATATTATGGGAAAATAAGACCTATTGCACTCCATAGGATACCTACACACCTCCTACTAACCCTAAGTTAAGACCTACCCCACTCTCCATGAACAAACAAAGGACTTTACGTGCCTACTACCTACCCCTCTCTCCATGAACAAGGGTATGTACCTACATACTTACTACTTACCTTAAGTTAAGACCCTACCCCACTCTATGAGAAGCCCTATACCTTCTACCTATCCCTAAGTTAAGACCTACCCCACACCCTATGAGCAAGGGTATCTACATACCTATTACCTACCTACCTACCTACCTACCTACTACCTATAAGTAGGTACCTATTACCTATTACCTTATTGGGAGGAGGAATTAGCAAAAGGGCCCAAATTCTTCCAAAATCTTCTTCCAATTCTTGCAATTCTATTTTCTCTCATTCCACTTCCAATTCTGTTCAAGATTGTTGTTTGCTGCAAGAAAGAAAGAAAGAAAAGCAAAGCAAAGCAAAGCAAAGAAAGTATTTCTTAAGAGTCACACATAGAATCGGAGCTTCAAGGGATCTTCCAGTGGAGTGGTTGTAATCCAGCAAGCATCAGAAGGAGCATATCCCCCCTTCTTTTCTTGTTCTCTTCTTCCATTGCCTTTTTTCCTTGGAAGCTTCACTCAGAATTGCAAAAAGATTCCTCCCTTCTTCAGAAAAGATTGCCGTTTTCTAGAAGCAAAGAGTTGTTCAGTCACAATCAATCCAGTCTTCTTCTTCTTCTTTGTTGTTGTTGTTGTTGGCTGTGAGTTTTAAGCAAAGAAAGGTTTGCACTTCTCGTTACTGTCCGACTGAGTCATATCTCGTGACGCTTTTGTTTCTTTTTTGTTCTGTTTCGTTCTGATTCTTTTTTTTTTTTGGGGGTTTGGTTTTGTTGGGTTTTGTTGTGTTTTTTGGATGGTACCTCCGCACTTCCATAACAGAATTTCTATGGTGTTGGGTGTTTTCTCGAAGGATTGTGTTTTTCAAGACTTGAGAGAGAGACAGAGATCAGAGTAGGTGTTGCTCTGAGTTTTCGAGAATTTGTGTGTTGAGAGAGAGAGAGAGAGATTAGGTTTGTTTTTTTTGGCTTTCCTCCATTCCAGATTGTTTTACTTGTCGTTGTTGTACTGGAGTCCTCTCTGATCCGGGAGCTCTATAACTCCCCAAGTTTCGAGCACCCAATTGCTTGTTTTGTCAGAATACAGAGGAATTTTCTACTGTTGTTATTGTTGCAGTACATGACATCCATAAATAGATATCCATCTTTGTGAGCCATTTTTTCCCATGCGATATCGACCAAAGGATTAGAATTTCGGGAAAGAAAGAGTTGCTGAATTTGGCCACAACAAGCGCATGCATGCATGCAGAAGAGAGAGAAACAATACTGAAGAATCTGATGGTGAGAGACAGGATGTTCTTGGCATCTGTTGCTGTTGCTCTTGTTTTTTGTGTGATGACGGCAGCGGCGGATCTCACGTCGTCTGCTGCCTCCAGCGACCCATTGGCAACAACAGATGCGTACGAGAGGATCGAGTCCTTTGGGTTCCCGCAAGGGATTTTGCCGCACACCATCACGGGGTACACATTTGAGCCCAGTAGTGGAAGGTTCACTCTGTACCTGGAAGGAGAATGCAAAGTGCTGATCCAACACACGTACCCTCTGCAGTACGACAAGGTGATCACGGGACTCTTGTCTTACGGCCAGCTCCAAGACTTGAGGGGCATCAGAGTCAAGGCTTTCTATGTATGGTGGAGCATCACTGCCATCTCTCGCAGCAACGACGACAACCTTTCCTTTGTCGTCGGCATTCTCAGTGCCAAATTCCCACTCCAGAGTTTCGACGACCCCCCTATTTGTGAAAGAAAGCTGGTGCTGTGGGAAGAGGAGGAGGAGGAAGACATCCAGGACTGTGAGAGATATGGAAGAATGGAGGAGCTTAATCAAGAAAAGTTCTTTTCATCTCTTGAGATGAGGATGCATGATCATCAAGGGTTTCTTCAGTAGGGTAATCTAAGCAATCTTTTTGTAAGAATTATCATTTTCTATACACTCTTGACAAGTTTCTATTTTGGGTCATGCATATGAAGCTTCTGTCGACCATCTTGTCTATTGAATTTTCCTCTAGCAGCTTGATGCCTGATCATGCTCATTGCTGATGGTCCTCAGCACTGGAGAATCTTGGCAGAGAAACTGTTTGTTCGCCAGACAGCAGTTGCCATTCAAGGTTTTGGGTACTGAGAATTAGAGATTCAATCATCACAGAGAGAGACACACAGAGAGAAAGAGAGACACTTTTTGTGGACAACAATATTATAGATGTGATGATGTGCTATATCCAATATTCTCTCTGTAAAATCTATACACAGTGATGGCTTCTGGCATGTGTGTCATGATGGATTCATGGGGTTTTTCTTGGATGTACATGGGTGATGGATTTATGGGGTTTTTCTGGATGTGTGCATCAGTCATGGGTTCATGGGGTTTTTTTCTGGGTGTGTGCATGTCAGTGATGGTTTTGTGAAGTTTTTCTGGGTATGTGTGAGTCAGTGATGGTTTCGTGGATTTTTTCCTGGGTGTGTCAGTGATGGCTTCATGGAGTTTTTTCTGGTTAACTGCAAGGTTTTTTCTGGTTTCCAATGCAAGGTTTTTTGAGGTTTAGGTAACTGCTATTGTTATGTTGACGTTTTGGTAGCATCAATTGATCATTTGATGAAATGATCCTGTGGAACTAACTTGATGTCCAGAGAAGGAGAAAGGTGAGAAGAGAGACCTAGTGTTTGGTCTGGCATTTTCCACAGATTTAAGTGTTTCAGAATAATTTTGTCTGGATTGCGAGGCAAAGTCCTTTTGTACATTACAATCATCCTTCAATTATCCTCATGTAGCATTGCATTGTCTTGAGTTCCAACACCGCCAATCTTCAATCCAACACTTTCTTGCCTACACCATCTTTGTGCACCGACTGCATCATCTTGCCATTGTGTCACATGCTCTTGTTCTTGCCACAAATTTCTGAGATCTTGTCTATCACCTCTTGTGTTTTGTTTATGAACTTCTGAGGCATGTTTCTGATTACACACACACATACACACACAGAGGAGTGAGTAGAGATGGAGATGGGAGTTGTGTCTTGGATGCCTTTCTGAGCAGTTTTGGGGCTCTGCAGCTTCCTTTGATGGTGGCAAAAGTCTGTCTGCAGAGCCAAGGGGATATAATTGACAGCTGTGGAAAATTACAAAACTAAGTTGGCTCCTGAACTTCTCTTCTCTGTAATCCTTGCTTTCATTGACAGTTCTTTGAGCTCCGATGAAACCCAGACCACCAACACGAGGGATTGACTGCTTTGTCAGTTCATCTTGAGTCCAGAGTCCAAAAACACCGAGGAAATGCAACATTGACAGATTCCAAACTAGATCTTGATGAGCTGAATTTCTGAACAGGCTTTGAAGCAGGCGTAATTGCCTGTACCCAGATTATGTAATGGGTTTTGTGTGGATTTGCATAATGGCCTGCACCCGGCACGCCCCATTGCACAATGGTCTTCATCTGGAATTGCATTATGTTCATGTGGGTTTGCTGAATCGTCTTGTGGATTTGCATAATGGTCATGTGCATTTTTGCAGAATGGGTCTTGTAGATTATAGGAGTTGGAAGACACAATTATCACTCAGGAGAGATTCCAGCCTTCACCCCAAGCTTCTTAGGGTCAACTGCTCTTTCAAATGCATGCAACCAGCACAGAGGCATATTTAGTAGTTTACAAAGTGCCTAATATGTGGCAGAATCTCTCCCAAGTGCCAATTATGTCAGAAAATGGTCATTGATTGGACTGGCTTGTGGCCACCTACTGCTCTATTCCTTTGCAGCCTTTATTTTACTGGCAAATTTTGGCAAAAAAATTAAAATAATAAATTTTTTTTAAAAAGAAGTGATTTTGGAGGTTTTCTATTGCCAAAAGTGAAATTTTTAATATAAAATTAGCCAGATTCGTATTTTTGGTATTCACTGTGTAGGCAAAAATATGAAAAGATGATTAAAGATTTGTTCTTTATTTTTGGTTTATAGCCAGATTTGGCTAAATTTGATCGTCACTTTTTCTCCATCTTCCTATGGATGATCGCCATACTAAGCAACAAACAGAAATTCCTTTTAAAAAAAAAAAAAAAAAACACCAATTCCTAGGCAAAACCTAAGAACCAGGCCTACCATAGAACAGAAAGGTTTGGCAAGAACTCGTTCATTCCTTCATAATCATTGTGAGTGTTTTTCTTTGTGGCGAATGTGCCCCATTTTGGCAACAAAAAAAAAGGGGCTGAAATTTAACTAAGGATTTGTTTTTTGAAAAATACTCATATTTGCAATATTTGGAGGGAATTTTTTTTTTTTTTTTTTTAAATCTCCAAATTT
>Ga0209611_10011726_pt1 | contig 12521 bp, 10 predicted proteins | sample S1TSphgellanicum_3_FD_187693 | JGI IMG/M metagenome (GOLD analysis project Ga0209611, IMG submission 187693) | Host-associated microbial communities from peat moss isolated from Minnesota, USA - S1T2_Fc - Sphagnum magellanicum MG (SPAdes) (version 2) | ecosystem: Host-associated > Plants > Peat...
GGGAGGATTTCAGTTCCAATTTTTCAAGTTTGTTTCTTTGGGATGGAGTTCATTAGGATTAGCGAGGAGCATTCTGAAAAATGTTGGAGAGGTTGTAATGGTGCACTTGTGTTGCTGAGAAGTAGTGACTATTTATGATTTCTCAATGATGGTTAAAGCTTATAGATAAGTAAGTTTTTGTCTGTGTTTTACATATTAGAAGAAAAGGCATTTGGTTCAACAGTCTTACCTGAGAAAGCAATGATAGAAAGTGCTTGTGATCTCAGGAGATCTTCCAAAACCTTCAATACTTTCTCCGGTCCTGCTTCCAAAACAGTTTGGTGTTTTTTGTTTCTGCAAACCAATGGTGCTCATTTGCAGTACATTCTGTGATGTGCAATTGGAAAGGGAAAGTAGGGCTCAATATTGAAACCCATAGTATTCTTCCTCCTTTGAAAAGCTTCAAGTTGAAGTGGGCCTGGAATTCGACAATGTTTTGACCTTCTCAAAGACACACTCCCTTCTGTAGCAGAGGCTGCAAGAGACCGGTTTGTAGCTGGGAGATTCACAATCCAATCCTTTTGCAGATTCCCCAAAATTCAAGCTCTTCCAGAGTTGAATCAACCAAACCTTGTTCTGAGGCTGTTGAACTTTCCAATATGGTCAAAGGGTTGCGAGGTGAAGTGGTTGCAAGATATCACAAACTCAAACCCGTCTTTTGAGTGTATTTTTTGTCTGAGTTTCATGTGTGATATAAGGATACCAGAAGACCGACTGTTGTGAGCTCTCACTTCATTGCAAGGATTAGTCTATGCACATCTCAACGAGTGTTGGTATGGTATCAACTTTTGAACATATGAATCTGGTCCCAGTATTGGGTACTTCAAAAAATTTCCAAATCAGCCTGATCCTGGTATTGGATCCTTTCTAAAACTTTCATACCAGTCTAGGCCTGGGATGATTGGGTCCAAGACTGATTTTTGGCTGGTATGAGGCAGTTATGCACCTGGTAGCAGTGAATTATTTTTTTGTCGAATTTCTGGCACTTGGTTACTTTAAAAAAATGAAAAAAATTTGAAAATTTTCGTTTTTTTTGGGCTGTAAATTCGACAAAATTTAATTTTTAAAAAAAATCACCAAACTTTCAAAACCACAAAACTGAAAATAAAAATAAAAATAAACTTTGAATATTTACACCATTGTTCCTTTATAAAGAGAGAGGGTGTGTGCTGCATCGACCACTTCAGTGAAACTTTTTTTGTGTGAAATTTTGCCAAGTTGCAACACAGATTCAAGTTTGTTGTCGCAAGGGACTTTTATTCGTGAGAATAATTAGTCATATTTAAACATTTTTGGCTTGAATCGCCAGGATTCTATATGAGGTTGAAACAAGTACATAGCCAAAAAAAAGAAAAGGGAGGATTCTTAAACTTTTTCAACTTTCATACTTTTTTTGTTGCCAAATTTGGCTAAATTTTCTTACGGTTGATTGCAACTTGTGCTACATAAAAAATTTGACCCCCCAAAAAAAAAAAAAAACCTCCCGGGATCACATGTGGTTATGGTTTATTTGTTTTATTTTGTTTTCATATTATTTTGTCACCCTTTTTTCTTTTTTAATTAAAAAAATTCCCGCCCTTTTTTAATGACTGGATGAGCCAGTCAGAAATTTTAAGTCTTCCTTGCCACAGGAGAAGAGGGGAAAAAAATTCAATCCATTACAGTGAAGCTGCAGCTTACGAGATTCGAACTCGCAACCACTCGTGAGGTGGTGGAACCCCACAAACCCTAATTACCACTGCGCTATTCATAATTCTCTTCGCCCAGTCCTCACACGCACGGAGAGCGAGAGAAGAGACGAAGATTTCTTGTTTGCGTGGGCGAGGGCGATTGTGAGAAAGTGTGGGGGAGAGATCGCGTGGCCGCGCGCGATTGTGAGAAAGTGTAGGGGAGAGATCGCGTGGCCGCGCGCGCGCGCGCGAGAGAGTTAGAGGCAGAGAGAATTGAAGCAATGGTGAAACTAGAACTCACAACGGTTGGATCCACACGCCGTCAAGTACTGGAGCTACCTTCGTCTCAAGTTCAGGTAATGGTTGTTTTTCCTGAACAGAATCTGTTTGTAGATCCAATCGCAAATCCTTGGTCGGTGTTTGTCAGAAACAGTGTTTTTCGTTCCTTCTTCTTCTTCTTCTTTATATCGGTGATAGATTTTGGTGGGGGGTTTCTTTTATTAGGTGAGTGAGGTACGAAGAATGGTGGAAAAGGAGCTAGGATTACCATACGAAAGATTGAAGCTCGTTGTCGGGGGCAAGACTCTCGAGGACGAAAACAAGGGAAAACCTGTGACAGTTAGTTTTGTCGATGGAGGTAATAATGTCCTTTGTTTTGTATGAACCAAAATCAAGCATCGCTGAAAAACATAAATCACAACCAGGAATGAAGATGGAAGATGAATGCCTATAAAGCAAGCAAGCAAAGCATCTCTGAAAACATAAATCGCAACCTGGATTGTAGGTGGAAGATGACTACCTACCTATAAGGGCACATGGAGAGAGAGAGAGAGAGAAACAAGGGCTCATTGACTGACCTCTCGTTTTTAGGTCTGTCGGTTTGCAGATTCCATGATTGCAATTGTTGCACCAAAAGCACCTCCAAAACATATCACAACCAGGAATGAAGATGATGAAGATGATGAAGACCTTGTAAGTCCCCTGAGATTTCGAGCAATTATTTTTTTTCTCTTCTCCGGAATATACAGTTTCTGGTTGATCATCACCTAACCCTAGCAAAGAAATTTCTGAGCTTACAATTCATGACACTGAGCTTCTCTTCACCCTAAGGCTAACCTTACAAGCCTGACACCAGGCTTTCTCTTTACTCTAAGGCTAACCTACAAGCATGACACGAAGCTTACACTTCAACCTACTAAGGCTGAGGCTGAAGTCTTTTGATGGTGGAATCATGCTTGATAATGACCATTAGTTTGGGAACCATTAGAGAAGGACTATTTTTCGGCAACAACTAAAACACAATCATCATGTGGGAGAATGCCAGAAGATGAGATATTAGGAGTAATTGTTTTCATGGAACATTTTTTTCTTTGCAGAGATTCAAACTGCATGAAGCAGCATCTCCTATGCAGAAGTATATTGCTACAATCATGCAGGAGAAACTAAAAATCCCAGGTACCTTCTTACCCTAGAATGGATCTTCACCAATTTTACGTGTACATCATATCTTCACCTCTTTTAAGGCCTCTTTTATTAAGGTTTCCTTATCTGCAAGGTCGTGAAGAGCTTGGAGTTATGAGTGGAGCTTTTGAGTTTTGGAAACTTTGATTGTTGAGTTTTTGCATCATGATACATAGTCACTATCACAATGGTGTTTTTTTTTTCCTGTGGGGGTTAACTGAGTTTTGAGAATTGGGAATCTTGGGAACAGATCTAGTTCTTACGGTGTTTTTCTTCCTTAGCCTTCGAGCTTGGCTTCTCATCGTCATCTGGTTCTTACTCGCTCCTCTTGCTCACCAATGGGACCTGGGACCTGTGTATGTAAGTACCTACACATTGCTCTCTCCCTCTTCTAGCTCTTCAATATCCATACATGTGGCTGTGCTTTCTGCACATGCATGTAACACTGTCACAGTCATTTTAAAATTTAGTTTCTTAGGGTTAGGGTTTCCTGTTCACTGAGATGAGGTCAGAGGTGAAACCTTAATTTTCAGGTCACCTCTCAGTTCTATTCAGGTTGACTTAAATCGCACAGTACAGAGGAGAACTCCATAGTTTGAGAACTCCATAGTTGATTTCCAGAGAAGTCCATAGTCTATGGAGTCTATTCAGGTTGGAATTCTGGTGTAAAGTACGGAGACATCTGTACTCTCTAACTCTGGTGTCTTCTGGATGTCCTAGATTATTGTTACAGCATTCTCAATTATTGTTTTCAATCTTGGAAAGCGTCAAGCAGGAGAAGCAAGGTTAGGTCACTACCTAACCCCTAGAATGACTGTTGGCCATTAATCAACAATGCCAGATATAATAATTCATCTGCTGAGTGCACAGATAAGAGCAGTAGAAGAACAGGATAGCTAAGCATCTTAAAATGGATATTTGGCAAGAGATATGTGATGAGTCTTTTAGTATGTTATGAAGTTGTTCCACAAAAGCCAGAGATTTATACAAATGGCAAGTTCAAAGCTTTACCTCCCTTACAAGTGGTCACATGTCTGAATGGCAAGTTCAAAGCTTTACTTCCTTTACAAGTGGTCACATGTGTAAATGGCAAGTTCAAAGCTTTACCTGCCTTCAAATGGTCACATGTCTTGTGATGCTTCATGCTTCATGGGCTCTTGTAGTGAAAAATTTCTTGGTGGTATGCAGTGCTTATTCAATCTTCAATGAGGGCTTTCGAGAGCTGCCTGGCACACTGAATGCAGAGCGATTAGACCGAGATATTCGAGCTGGTCAGTTCTGAAAATGATTTTTCTTCTATATGCATCAATTCCTTTAGGGTCGGTAAGAGATACAAAAACTAGATGTTCGCTGCAAATGCAGTATCCCTCAGAATCAATCACTTTGAAGCTGTCAGACAGTAAACAAATTTTATGTGTGTACATGACAACTTCCTTTGTCTCACATGGTGATTGATCCCCTTATGAGCTGTGAGATATTGTATGAACATAACTCAAGATGTACGATAAAAGAAACAAACCAACCGACCAGTGCATTTCCTAAGCAGTCATGTGCAAAGTTGGCAGAGCATTGTGTCTAAGTAAATGTATAGGCTAAATAGTCTGTGCCTGGTTTTGAACCACTACCGAATTGGCATACATTGCAGGAACCAACGCCAGCTCTCAATGAGATTTGGTGCTGATTAAAGTATTCTTAGGGCTAGGAATCATCTAATCCTTGGGATTAAAACAGGGAGGGTAGCACTCACTAAAATGTGAGGATGCTTACCTCACATTTGAGTGCTTATTATGGTCTACGTATTTTTGATCTTGTGCATGGGACTAGTCTGAGGAAAAATGATGTCCCTTTCAGTTGGCGATGTCGTGACTTCCCCTGGCATGAAAATGACAATCATGGTCAGCTTTGCCACCTTTAGAAAATAGGAGAAAGGTCGATCTTCAATACGTTTGTGTGTTACCATTGAATTGGAATTCCACACTGATTGGTAGAAACGTTGTGGATTTTTTCAAACTGCTACTTTTGAAAACACATCGTCACTTTTGTCTGGACCTGAACTGCATCTTCTATGTTCTTCCTTGCAATAGGTGTTGTACCATAGGTGGAATCATCCTATTAGCTCACTAAAAGGATCAAAGACAAAAGGAAAGTGCAGTTATCAAGATAATGTGTTTTACCTTATGCTTATCAGGAGGGTATGCCCTTTTCCAACAAAGGACTGATCTGCGACGGGGTTTTAACCTCCTGATTGTTGTTTCCATGCACCATCGAAAGAACACCACATGAAGCAGATCGTACACAAAAATGTTAAGATCAACACATGAACTTTTTGCATCAAATGATCAAATTGTTGCTCATTCTGCCTACTTGGGTGCAGCAGCATTTTGGATGTCACTTGTACGTTGAAGTTCAGTACTTACAAATTCTGTTGATCAGATGTCATGGCCCCCCCGCCCCTTGTCTTGGGGAGTTTTTGCAGGATTGACCTCTTATGTTGGGCTTGAGTTTCATCCAACACCCTTTGATGTTGCAGCTCTGTTACTTTTTCACCCCTATGCTGTGGTTCCAAGGCTTGCCATTCTTTGTGTTCACCTCCAGAGCTTCTGTAGCCTTTCTCCTTTATCCTAGGGAAGGATTCACTTGACTGCCTTGACATCTCTCTCTCACTCCTAAGTCTGCTCCTCCTCAAATCCTTCTCCTTTTGTGCCACAGTGGAGATATTGTTGGACTTGTCTGGTGTCTCACTCTCACTCTGAAGTCTGCTAGTGCTTGCTCTCCTGGCCTCCTGGCTCTTGCTAGACTCTGCCTCTTGCATTCTTGCAGAGGGATATGAACTCTCTTGTTCTGTAATGACAAAGGGTTGTCGAGGCTTGTGTCGTGACTGATGGTGATTGTTGCTTGAATTCAACACTGCCAATTGTCCAGCAGATGAGTTCTCCTCTACTGCAATACCCTTGAGCTTGATGTCTTTTGTGTCACTTGGAGAAGGTCCTATTGAACTGTCCACTAGGTTTCTTGCAATTTTTTTGAAACCATTATCCACGGTGTTGTCAAGGGATCTTGCTAGGCTCATTTGAAGCTCAACAGGACAGTTTAGCACCATTTGAAAAGCATGGCAAATTTGACTCCTGGACCTTTCTGCATTCACTTTGTGGCGCAGCTGCTGGAACTCCAATTGGGCAATGGCATAAGTGTCATCTGCCCAAAACCCCAATCCGCACAAATCTCTGTCAACAATTTTTGGAGCCATAATACAGACAGTTTTTGTAGAGATCTTCCTTGTTTTGTGAAGTAGAGCATTCTTTGATTGATGACAAACACCAAGGAGCACATTGCAAGCAAAAGAAGAATCCTACCATTGGCAACATGGACAGCAAGTAAGTTGCCATGATGAAGTAGGAGTTGTTGCATTTCACCAGAAAATTGAATCACTTGAAGGACCTGATTCCAAACATCCTCCAAATTTTGATGGTGAAGCCTCCAAAAACTATTAGAATGTAGCGGCTTTGAATACTTAGAAGCATTCAATACATCATCAGCTGGCACACCACTTACTCCCACCTGATGCTGCTGTTGTGATCTGTGCTTATGCTGGTAGTGGACATAGTCCAATGATGATTCAGCAGGGTGCACCTTGGCTTCTGCTTGAATGCCTGATTGATGATTTTTCCTCCTCATCTCCAAGTACATGGCAGCAAGAGGCCTTACAGCAGTGGCACCAGTTGATTGTTGAGAGGTCTCAACCTTCCTACTAGCTGAGACTTGTTCATCCATGGTCACAAGTGCCCTTGACTGCAAGGATTGTCCCATTGTATTATCCTCTTTGCCAGGTTGAACCTTGAATGAAACAGGGCTCTGGGGGATACTACTATTGTTGACAGAGGATAGAAAGGAGCGATCAGGTGCGAATTGCAGGAGAGCAGCTGTTAACCAGGTGGGTCGATCGCCTGCGACTCGTAGCTGCTTTTCTGCCTCTGATAACACCTTCAGTGCTTGACGAAGTCGTCTGAGTTCTTCCTTTCTTGCTGCAATTACATAAAACACATCAGAAAAGTTGAGATATGGACACTGCATCTGCTGATCATCATAAAGCAGACTCATAAAACAAATCATTTTCTTCTCTTATTTCTGACTCCTGACCCACTCTCAAATTCAACATTCATCACACATACTTCATTCTCAAGAAAGGGACTGGAACATTGTCCTCAATGCAAGGGCAAAAACAGGGCTTCAACATGTCAGGACAAATTGCAGCTGAATTCTTTCAAATAATTTTTTTCTGTGCTTCAAAAGTTGGCCTCCACAAAATAGGCTTGACTGTTCACTTACAGAAGTTTCTTTTGAAAAAGCAGCCCTCTCCATGAATCTCACGTTGCACACTGATTGTACCGGCAAGAAGGTCAGTTATGAGCGTTGCCAATTGTGATGCCAATGACAAAGGATCCACACCCAAATCCAAAAGCTGCCGCATACGTCTCACAGTGTGTACTGTATTGGCAGAAAGTGCCAAATCCAGTAAATCTAACAGCTTGTTCTCTGGAATCAATCCCACCTGTGGACAAGAGTATAAACCCCAGCCTCCATCACTCAACCCCAAAAAACACAACTACATAATGCGTAAAAACCCCTAATTTCATCTTTTGAGGTAGTTCAGAGAGGCACAACTACTTCCCACTAATCTAGATCCAGTATCAATCCCACCTCCAACAATGGTACAAAAATTGAAGCTTCCATTACTAATCCCCAAAACAATTGATTATGACATACTTAAAAAGCCCTTATTGCATCTTGTAGCTAATTTGGAGAGGCATGGAAACAGTTACTTCCCCACTAATCTAGCACATAGGAAATGCACAAGTGCACTGCCTGCTGATCATCTATATACACATATATCACTAATTTTTTTGAATCCACAGGTTGGTAGTAGTAGCCTTCTCATAAAACTTACAAGCTCTCGAACCATATCTGAGGAGATGGTCTTGTCCAAGAGGCTGAGTTGATCCAATATCATCTCTGCATCTCGAAGTGATCCATCTGCTCTTGATGCAATCACTGAAAACGCATCCTTATCAACATCCAAACTTTCCTTCACCGCAAGCCATTGAAGACGTTTGATTATATCAGACTCCTTCAATTTGCAGAAGGAGAATCTCTGACACCTGCGAGGCTGTGTTTTTCATTGTCATTCCACAAAAGAAAGGCAAGAGGATTAGGGTTAAACCCAGATAGGTATATTTGATTTCATTCACAGTATCAAAAGATATTGTGTTTGACACTTGGTTGTGTGTATTTTTTGGTGATTGCATTAATCTAAGATTACAAAAAGTCCACAGAAGTCGCAGCAAATGAAACAAGCACATGTAAATTGGGTTTTTGTTGTTTACCTGGAAATCACGGTCAGAGGTAGCTGCTCCGATTCTGTAGTGATGAGAATGAATACTACATTGGCAGAAGATGATGATGAAGATGGTGGTTCTTCCAAGAGTTTGAGGAATGCATTCCAAATGTCAGTACTCAAGAGATGGCAACCCTCAACAATGAACACTTTGTATCTAGCTTGATATGTTGATGAGAAGTTTTGTTGCATGATGGAAGATCTCATGGTTGCAAGGTCCACATTCGTACTTGCAGCATCGATTTCCTTCACATCAGAGTCTCCTCCTCCTTGATTCTGATGAGATCTGCTTCCACATTGCTGGCAATTGCCGCATGGTCGTGATTCTGATGCGAGGCAATTGAGAGCAGCAGCAAAGATACGTGCTGTTGTTGTCTTTCCAGTTCCACTTGGCCCTGTGAATAGATATGCAGGTGCAACCTTGTCTTTCAGAATTGCCATGGAGAGTGTCTTCACCACCATGCCCTGACCTACAAGCTCATCAAAAAATTTGGGTCTGTATTTCTGGCTCAAAGTCCTGTGCATTTGCTTCTCTTGAGCTTGAGAAAGTTGTTGGGTTGTTGCAATCTTGGCTGCATTTTGCAACAGACCACCAGTTTTCTCTTCTTCCTTTGCCACTCCATGTCTGTCTTCTGCACCCAAGCTACGTTTTGATCCAAGTTCTTGCTCAGCATGAGAGGAGACAACAACTGTAGTGCTACTCGGTGCAAGTTCTAGAACAAAATCTGTGGAATCGCTGTGATGAGATTCATCGTCTTTGTTGATCAGCAAGGGGAGAGGACTTGCTGTACTCCTCCCAAGGTAGTAATCTTCATCTTCTTCTTCTTCTTCTTCTTCTTCTTCTTCTTCTTCTTGCTGCGATAGAAAAATCAATCCTGTTTTTGAGCTTGCACCAGCAGCAGTATTCACCTTTCTTTTCCTCTGGACAGCAGGCGTCGTCTTCGACTTCTTCTTCTTCTTAGTCACCAGCTTCGCAACAGGATTCCCAACAGAAGGCTTGCCTTCATGATTCTTCTTGTTGGAGGACCGCTCCCATGGTGGTCTTCCACAACCTTGTTGTAACAAAAGCTCCAGTTCGTTGTACACTACGACAGGAGGGTTTACAGGAAGAACCTGCTGTTGCTGCTGCTGAAAAGGTTCATCATCCCTGTATTGATGTTGTGTTGTTTTCTTCTTCATCAAGGAACCTCCTACTCTCGGCTGTCGTCGCCCTTCTCGCAAACCATTTCTGACTGTTTCCTCCAGAATCGGCATTGTTGCTGTTTCTGGCTTGCTCTTCTCGGTGTGCAATTTGCTTCTATTTGTAGTAGCTCTTGATTGCTTTGTGAGGAGCAATGGTGAGCTACCTTCATGGCGACGTGAAGATGATGACGATGCTCGACCTCTTTTGCTCCATATCGTAGTTTGTCTTCCCACCGGGCTAAGCTCCTCCTCCTCCTCCTCCTCTTCGTCCTCTTCAGTCTGAAACATGCTCTCTCCAGGATCACTGCCATGCAAATCTCGGTGTCGTGGATGAGCGTTGTTGTTCGATTCCTCAGAGAAAATTCGCTGCTTCACGAGGTTCAAGTCTCTTCTTCTCGCAGTAGCAGCAGCATCTCCTTCCCAACCTTCTTGTGCATCCTTCTCCTTGTCTTTCCTCCTATTGCCTGCTGCTGCAGAATAATTGACAGAAGAGATGATCCTCTTTTGAGAATCGCTTGAAGCTTTTCTCTCTACACTCCAATCTCTTGAACCACCTCCATTGCTCCATGGATGATGATGATTCACCACCTCTTCATACAGGCTCAAGCTTCTCAGTCTCGATCCTTGCGTGCTAAACTCGTCAATTCGCGTCGTTGTTGCTGAACCTGCTTCAATTTGCAGCTCCCCCTCCAGATGGTAAGCTGCCGGATGCTGCTGCTTCTTCTCCATAATCCATTTCCCGTTTGCTCCTTGACTTTCGGTTCTTGTGTCGTCGCTGTTCCTGTGCTGAACAGGTAGCGGCGACGCCGAGGCCTTTGAAGCTCTTTGAAGAAGTAAAGCATTCCTCTGATTGGATGTCGCCTTAAACTGCGAGTTACTAGAGTTTTCACTTGGAGCTGCTCCTCCACCAGCATCATCTCTTGTCAACCGGTGGAGCTTCTTCAGTCCCAGAAGAGAGGAGGCTCCAGAAGAGGCGGCGACCAAGGGAGTGGAGGTGACGACGGGGTCGTGAAGCGACCTAGCTTTCTGTGAGGGTTTGAGCTCTCTCATGAGCTGCAGCTTTGCTGACGCTTGCCTGTGCAAATGGTTGCAGATATGGATACAATTCGTCAAGTGCAAATGTGTTGTGAAATGCGATCTTGTTGTATTCTTCTTGCCTAAGATGAAGCTGCCGGTAGTTGTCTTCTGAGGAGGAGGAGCTTTGCCCGGCCTCCTGGTCATAATACTACAAGAAGCAACAAACGACGCTCGCGCGCGCTGCTTCGGAAAAATAACAACAACAACAACACGCTACAGCTTCTTACAAGACATAATAAAAGCCGTGGGCTCCAATCCCCCACCATCCTTCCTCCCAATGCGTCGCAAATGCACATAGATTAACAATCCTTCAACAATCTCGACACACAAAAAGTAGTATCTAAAATGGGCAGCAGCAGCAAGAGAAGAAAAAGAAGTGTGTCGTCTTCTTCGCCGTCGTCGTCTCGTCTGCTCACACATTCACATACATCGCCGATATGTCTTCACTCTACCGATGCAAAATAGTTGATTGCAACAACAATATAAAAAACTCGTCAATAAAGATAAAAGGAGACCGCCGCTGCAGTGACAACAGCAGCAACCGCCGCCAAACAAGAAAATGATTGCGATGCCAGCAATCAATCAAGCAATCAAGCTAGCCAAGCAAGAATACTAACATACATAAATAAAAAACCAGAGAACCAAAAACAAAGAAAAGCTTCCAGAAACAAAAAAAAAGCTTAGAAACAATTCAACTACTGCTATTACTACTACTACTATGCAAAAAACAAAAACAAAAGCAACAACAAGCTGTCAACAACCATCTGTCAACAACTAAATTAGAGATGTGAAAACAAACAAGATGATGCAACAGAGAAGTCTAGTTGTGAGGATTTTGTGTAAGAAAAAATAATAATCTAGAGACTGTGGATCGTTGCTTACCAGAAAATTCTACATACATAACCTTCCAGCATTTTGTCGTCGATTCACAGCTTTTTGGACTTCGCAAATCTTCTGATGCTGTTGCTGCTGTTGCGGCTACTGCTCCTATTGCTTTTTCTTCTTTCTCTGTCTTTTGTCAGTTTGTCTTCTTCCATCTTCAAAATAAACTACTACACACAAACAAAGCAAACAAAACAAAAATGCACAGAGTTCAGATGGCAGAGACTCCAGGCCACTTCATCAACCTCGTCACACTCTTCTCTCTGTCTCTTCTCTTTCTCTTTCTCCTTTTGGATCCGTTCTTTTTTCTTTTTTTTAAAAAGCTTGCCAAGTGGTGTTGCTGCAGCAAGAACAATAAATACAGCTACTGTTGTGGTTTTTTCTCGTTCGTCGTCGTCGTTGTTGTTTCTTTGTTGCAAATATTTTTTCCACTGCTTTTGTTGAGAAAAAACACACCTGCGATGAATGAGGAGGCACAAGGGCACAAAGTGTGTATGTTATTATTGGCTCTCTGCCTGCCTCCAGTGCTTGCTTGCTGTAACAGAGACAGAGGGCGGGGGAGAGTGACACACAGAGAGAGACACACAGACAGAAAGAGAGAGAGACTGGGGAACGACGTAGTTTCCAGTGTATTTTAGAATCAGCTTAATTTACCCGCAGGTTATAACCCGGGTATATACTCACCCCAGACAGTAAAAACACCAAAAACTCAATTTGGTACAGAGCCTTGGTTCTCAAATTTTTGGGTATTGATTTTTTTTTTTTTGGGGAGATGGGTAAATTATTTACTCACCTGGTATTGAATTTAAAAATTTTTA
>Ga0209611_10011727_pt1 | contig 12518 bp, 7 predicted proteins | sample S1TSphgellanicum_3_FD_187693 | JGI IMG/M metagenome (GOLD analysis project Ga0209611, IMG submission 187693) | Host-associated microbial communities from peat moss isolated from Minnesota, USA - S1T2_Fc - Sphagnum magellanicum MG (SPAdes) (version 2) | ecosystem: Host-associated > Plants > Peat...
AAAATATCTGACATTGCACATGAAAAGCACAACATCTTTCTTGGTTTCAAAGATTGTTGCACAAGTGTTGCAATCCAAAAAAGGGAATTTTTTTGTCATTGATGAAGAGTTCAATTGTGTGCATGTGTTCTTTTTACACATGTGTGATACCTTATCGCTATAAATGGGTAGAAGTTGCATATGTTTTGGAAGCGACTTCAAGAGCACCACAACAATCACAAACCACCTACAAGTGAAAAAAGATCAACTAGATAAATAAAATTAAAATGGGGAATTGTAAAACATTATATTTTAAAATTTGTGGGTTGTTTTAGGTTAGTTGCAACTCTAAATGAGTTGAGATCCTCACCTAAAAATGTGTTAATAAAATAGTTTGGAATTGTACAAGTAGTGATGCCCAAAACATTCAACCTTCACCTCCATTCATTGTTTGTTGTTATTGAAGGATATCTCTTGGTGGAATTAGATGCAAGAGGAGTTGAGACATGCACCACTTCCAAAGTACAAAACTTTTAAAGCAACCAAGAAATTTCAACGAGTGTAATCAAAGTAGTCAACTTCAAATTCACATACCAATTCTACACACACCCATGGAAAGACCACAACGATCAACAACCAAAAAAACATTTGACTTAATGAAGGTGAAAAAAGACATGTTACAAACTTTTGCCAAACAACTATCAACATGGTTGTTACAAATTTGACGAAAGCATTGATCTTAAAAGAGGTGATGATTGTGACCTTATTTTCAATGTTTGAAACACTTACAATGTCTAAACACACAAACAAATATTCAAACTATGACAAGTTGAAAAACTACAAAAGCTCAAGGACCACTTTCAATGAAAAGCTTGTGGTGAAGTTTGTGAATTTTTTGTGAATGTCATGACTCTAGCAATTGCTTCAACTTTTATCACAAACTTGGACCTTTCAAATCCAAATCCCACCTCTCAATCTATTAATGCATTTGTTGAAACACAATAAAACAACAATGCATATGTAATTGAACTTTTGGAATAAAATGTAATCACACCAAAAAATTGAAAATAATGTGTGTTGTTTTCAATTGTTGCTTCAATAAGGTCATTACATAGTTTTAAATGAATGTTAGGATTCTGTATGGTTTTAATGTCTCATTTAAATGTTGCAAAAAATAATCCTTGTTGAAATTGAATGCCAACATTCCATGATGCACAAGAAAAAGCGATAGTCCATTTTATAATGACATAGAAAGAACTTCATGTTGTAGATGAGACCATTTACAAAGTAGTTTTAATGAATGTGCTCTTCACCAAACAAACAAGGAATTTTCTACACATTGACTCCACAACCAATTTTGACCTTCCACGACTATGTTTGTCTTTGTCAAATTTGTTCCCAAGCACATGTAAAATTTGCATTGCAAATCATTATTCATCATCATTTTCATCGACTTCAATGTCTATGTGTGTAAGAAGAACTTCACACAAAACAACTTAACAAAGGCAAATTGAAACAAACAATTTGAATTGAACTATGACAATGGACAAGTCAAATTGAGTTGAAAGACTACAAGAAGATCAAGAGATGACACTATTACAAAATATGGATGCAGTTCATTAGTCCCCATTTATTAAACTAGTGAATTTATTGCATCCTTGCTAGGTCCCATTCATTGCGACTAGTGAATTCACTCAAAATCTAATGAAATCACTTGATGTATAGGGACACCTTTTGTCATAATGTGATGACTATAGAGAGGTGAGAGATGACATAGCAAACCTGAAAATTAACAAAGAATGTTGTGACACTTGATGAATTTTTATCATTCACCACCTCAGACCTGGCAGATTCCGTGTGCAGAATTCACCCACTAATGTTCCTTATGTAATATTGGGAGGTTCTTTCTTCTTGGAACCTGGAACTGGTGGGTAACAATAGGTAGGGTACATGTATACCCTTCCTTCATAGGCAGTTGTCAAAAATCAAAGAACCGATTCTGACCTTCACTGGCAACTCTCAAAAGTGATTAAACCAGTTCGACCCTCAACTGGGGTTGTAAAACAAATCAAAGAACCGGGGGGTCAAATACAGTACCCTAATCTGATGGGCTCTTTTGCCAGTTGTATCCTGAAACCCATCGGTTCTTTGAACTTTTTCAGATACCCGTAACCAGAGCTTGTCTGATTCAGAAGCTTCTCAGATACCCTGAACTGAAGGTTCTTTGGTTTTTGAAATTTTTCGATTACCCAAAAGTCAAGGTTATTAACTATATCAAAGAACCACACAAGAATCCTTTTCATGTTAAAGAGTGGGCTGCCCATGTCAGATTTATTTATTTATTTATTTATTTTTTCAAATCGTCAAATTTTTATGATAAATTCCAGCAGCTAGCCAAGAATAAAAAAGGATTCTGTTTTTCCCCCTTTTTTTTTCCTGCCTACTTTCATGTCTAGTATGTAGCCAAATTTGGCTAAATTATTTTTTGGATGATTGCCACTTTGGTTACATCACAAAATCCTTAAAAAGAAATCCTGCAAGGGGTTGCTCAAAATGAGCTACTTAATTCTTAAGCCCCTTAATTACTATGGGAGGACCCTAATCCCCATTCAAATTTCGATAAATTTTTTATTTTAAATACCAATTTTTTCATTTTCTGGACAAAAGAATTGAAATTTTTTGGGAGAAATGTGGTTTTCTAGTGTAACTTTGAGAAATTTTTCTTATTTTTTGGAGAAATTCTTCAATTTCTTAATATTAAAAAATTCAGAAAAATAAAATCCCCCCCTTAGGCAAAAAAACCCATTTTGCTTTTAAAAACCTCAACTTATAAATAGGAAATAGGAGCTACAGGCAGATTCTGCATGCCAAATCTGACCGTTAATGCTCCTAACATTATCGGGCAGGCTGCCCGTGGCAGATTATGTCAGTTGCGCCCTCCCAAAGGTTGGCACCCATTCTCTAATACATTACGGGCAGGCTGAAAAGTGTTTTAACAACCCCCCAACACCCTGCCCAACAATGGGCCATGGCCCATTCTGGGATTAGGGCAGAGCAGGGGTAATTAGTAAATTTATTTTCAGATAATCAGGAATTTAGAGGAGACTAGTTTTGCTATAATGTAAGGTCACTTGAGAAGCATGACCGGAAATTGGAACACATGGATGAAAACGGACTCCACAATCTGGATGAAATTTCAGTACATGGATGAAATAATTTTTAATTGATGAATTTGATCACTTAAAATTGTAACATTTGGCCATGTCAATCAAATTAAAATATAGGGATGTTGGTCAATTTCATCCATGAATGTCATTCCATCCATATGTCCAAATACATCCATAGTATATTTTTCATTCATGAGGTTCATTCTTATCAATGTGCAATTTCATCGCATATTTTCATTTTTCATGCATACCAAATATAATTGCATCCATGAGTGAATTCTGTCTACAAGCACCATTTTATTTGTTATTAAGTTTTATTTTTTCCATCTAGTTCATTTTATCCATATAATTAAAATTTGATGTTCATGAGCATACTATATGCAAGCTACAATTTATTTATGGTTAAAATTTCATCCATATGTCTACCAAAACATTTTGTGAAAAATTTCATCCATGAATTATAATGTTTTGTCTATGGGGTACATTTCATTGTCAAAATTGGCTTCTCTTTCATCCTTTAAATCAAATCACATTTATTTGACAACATTTATTATTATCCCTTGTATTTTCTTTCTCCTTTTCAATCTTTGGCATGGACCCTTCATGTGCAAATGGGATAACATGAACCACACCCACCTATTTTTTGACAACTTTTGTGATTGCTTTTTAAGAAGTATTTAAAGAATATTCTTGAATATTTTTTTTCAAATTTTCAAATAAAATTAATAAAATAGATTCATGTTATTTTATTAAGGTTCATGTTAAAGGGTTTGGCAAAAAATGTCATTTTCAAAAAAATTCAAATCCATTTAAAGTCCTTTAATTGCTTAAAAGCAAGCATTATAATGCTTAATGAGTGATTTTGTTAAATTTTTTACTCATTGAATTAATTTCAAATTAATTCCCATGTTCCCATGATATATTAAAATACAACTATATAAATGAATCTTACAATTTCAACATCAAATTAAATTATGACTTTAAAACATGAAAAAACTAAACAAGCTTTACACTTGCTATGGTATGTGTTATTGTGACTACACCCTTTCAATAATACTTGAAATATAACAAATTACAAAATCTAAGGTAATTAAATGTAAGGCATCATAATTTACATGATGACATTGAATTGTTTAAGATGATGAATATTTTTAAGTGCCAACAATATAATATGAACCAACCTTCTAGATAAGACTTTATTGTGACATAATATTTTTGATTGTTAATAAAAAGTAGTGAGAATGCTTGTCAAGATGATCATATGGCAACCTACACTCAGTATAAAATGTGATCATGGACTAGAAATTATCCATGATTTTTACAATGGTAAATATTTTTATTTTAATCATGATTAATTACACTATTATGTAGATATTTCAATAATTGTTGCATATTTCAACTCCTTTAAATTTTAAAAACAAAAAATAAAAACATTAGTTACAATGTTTTATGTGTGTTTTTGAATATTCTATATTCATTAGATTCAATCCAAATTACTCCACACAGTTTATATTTTTAGAAAATCATGTAAGAAAATTCTAAACTTGAAATATTAATACAAATTTTTACATCAAAAACACAAAAACCCAAGCACAAGTTATAATTGTTGTGAGATGTTTTTTTACAAATGCACCCTTTTTGGTGATAGATTGATTATGATTTCAATTTTGCATGTTTGCTAGTGAGGTTTAAGGTACATTTTCATCCATCACATAAATTGTCTACATTCGACTTTCATGTGAAAGGTTGACAAATTCATAATTTACCCTTGATTGAGATAGATATCCTATAATTAAAAATTAGAAGTTGAAATAGTTTATTGCCAATAATGATCATGCTAAGAATTATCTTATTTGATTATGTCCACATAATAATCAAATCTTTTATTTTTAAGATTCTTGAAGTATGAACTTCAACAATTAACATCATTGCAACATACTAACAACATAGATAAACCCTTCAGTCACAACTATGTTGCACCTTGACAACTATGACTAAAGACGTTGGATCAAACTCTCATGTTTCACCCTCTTGTCCATTGACAAGTATCATCCCTTGATGTAGCAACATAAAACCACAACTTCATAATGTTTCTCCTTTAATATTGGAAGTATTTCCCCAAACCCAAAACATTCAAATTCCATGTTCCTTATGATCAACCTAAGAAACAAGATTGGGACCTATCAGATTTCCAAGCTTGTGAATTCTAAAGAATGTCATCATTTCCAATACTAGGTCAAAGAAACATCTCCTCAAAAGACATAACTACTACATTCCACTCTATAACTTGCATTACACTATGTAGTAGAAAATGAATAATTTGGATATATTCTTGCTTTTGTAGAAAATTTAATCACTTTACATCTTACTTAAACACAATGTACTTAGCTTTGCATTCTTCCCCTTAGCTTCTTCATAGAACTTATGTGCTTATATTTTCGCTGACACTCCTTACCACCAAAAATTCCATCACATGCCCACCATACAAATCACCATCCAAAACCTCCACACAAATCTTATTAGCTAGCACACAAGATTTCAACTACAAACTTAGTGTAGAATATCTAGCAAATTAACAACACTTTTCTTGCCAGTTGCCATCATCGCCAATTTTCAAGAACAAATTGCCAAAAAGTGATGATCACATCTTCATGAGATGACTGCAAATCCTATGGATTAAAAAAATGTCATTAAAAAAACAAAACCCTAAAAATGTCATGTCATTTACAGGACATGATAAAGGTCATAATCCCACCAAACTCAAAATAACTAACCACCTCAACCTTTGAAATGATTTTACAAATGAAAAGAAACATGAATTTGTATTTCAATTACATTAATGACTAAGATTGGCAAAGACAAGCCCCGACCGTCTTATGTGTAATTGTGTGTGTGTGTGTGTGTGTGTGTGTGTGTATAGCTTTTTACACCTAAAACCATTATGTGTTGGTTTTTCTTTTGTGTGACACCCTAGGTTCATCCCAAGGTATTTGGTGGTAAGTTCTCCTTGAAGTGGCAATAGTGAAAATAGTGAAGAACTAAGGGCATGTTTTGTACCTCCATGCATTAGAACAAGAGGGGTGTGTTAGAAATCTGGGATAAACTATAACAAACTAACATTCATGAACACTTTTCAATGAATTCACATACACAAGTCTTGAACTTACCCTATACTCAAATTGCTTGGACTTTGGGGGACCTATCACTCTTCCATGTAGTATAGGTTGGAGTTGTTAGTAAGGATTACATTGAAATGGCTAAAATTTTCAAAAGCCAAAAAAGGATTCTTAAAATTGGGACACATAGTGTCTTGCATCTTTGGAACACCCTAACTCCCTCAAAATAGGTTAACTTTGAACATGCAACCTCACTATCTTATAGCTCCTATTGAGATCTTTCCAATGAGCAAAATATTTCTTGATTTGGAAGTAATTTGATCCCAAATTACTATTGAAAATGAACCCTTAGGTGTTGATTAACAACCATAATTCATCATAGTAATTATTATTATACATGTTATTTTTATTGCAATAGAAATTGATACAAATTTCTTTTATAAATTAATGTTTTTTATGACAATTAATATTGCTTGATAAATTAATTACGACCATTAATCAATATGATGATTTGAAATCAATAATAATAATTTGTTAATCTACATTGATTACAAATACATCCTAGTTGTTTGGATAATTTATTTAGTTTATTTTTGTTTTCATGCATGAATTTTGATACTCCTATATATAAGTTGTAATTGATTTCAATAATAAGTACAACTCATTTTTAACTTGACAAGATGTGCAATTGTAAAAGAAATTTACTTGTAACAAATATTTGCACTAGTGTGGTTTGTGCTAATGAGCACATATTGTAATATTGAATGAATTTTGAAAGTGAAAATTAGATGTCCTTTAGCCAAATAAAGTTGGAATACAATTTCATTAAAATTTTAATATTGAAATTTTAAGAAATTTTCCAAAAGATAATCTACTCAAATTTTAATATTTCACATATGTTAGGTCTAAAAATATTGATGAAATTGCCTTCATAAAAATCCTTGTTATTGAGGGCTTTCCAACAATATGAAGAACACACCTTAAAATTTCCTTCAATTTTTTTTGATTTTACTGAATTTTAAATTACAAAATTATTCAATATTCAATAGCTCATACATTGTAGGTCTAAACATTATGAAATCACTTTAATGCACCCATACTCATCATGGGTATTCTGAAACTACAAAGAATGTGGTGGAGGGATTATGGTTTTGAAAATGTCAATGTGATTGACAAATAAAACAAACAAAATTAGGCCTTTTTAAAATATAGGTTAAATAATGTGGCCTATGTTGTTGGCTCCATTGAATGAATTTTCAAAAGGAAAATGGTGTACATGGCTTCAGTGTAAAAAGGTAAGGTAAGATTTGGATTACTTTGTTAATACTAAATGTAAGTTGATGTAAAGTAATAACAAAACACATCACAAAATTGTGGAACATTGAATTTTTTAATTGAATGATCAACTATAAGATATTTTTTATGAATGTGAATTAATTTTCAAAAACACTATTTTTTCAGTAATTTTTTTAAAAAAAATATTTATTTGCAAGCTTTACTTTTTGTAATGAAACCTTTGTTTCATATAGGTGTCAAGTGTATTTTAATAAAGAGAAAGTAAGACTTTTAATGATTCCCTCAAATAATTTGTGATGATTTTCATACATTAATTTAATAAATGTCTATAATGTCATTAAATTTACTAATGGTAAAATACATTTGAACATATAGTCAATGCCATTTAATGCTAAGTCCTTTTTGGGATGTTAGCTAATGACACAACACCAAAATTTTTAAGAAAATCATTATTTGGTGCTGTTCATTTTGATGTGAATTGATTCAAATAGAATTTTATGATAATATAGGCAATATTGTATATAGTTCAATTTGCTTGTTTAGAGTTGTTTATGTTTTTATGCTCAAATGTGTTTTGAAATGCAACGTGTACACATATGTGAACAATAGAGCCATGTTATAAACTCTTGATTTGTTGGCAACATTGAAATCCAAGTTTTGATAGCAAACTTAAAGGTCAAATATAACGTGACATTAAAACATGTCCAATTTTTGGCCTTTGTTGGACAAGATCCATGTTTAGTTTTGAGCTTTGGTTCAAATATTTGCATTGTGGCTATTAACAACTATAGTATTGTTGCATTTTAACAGGGGCTTTTAATATATACTTGGTGCTTATTATGGTATGTTGGTTTGTTTTTGGAAGTTTGTTTTTGATGTTATGATTTTAGAGAAAGGAAAGCAAATGGGTTGTTTATAGTAAGTAGGAAATATATTTCTAGGAAAGAGTAGAGATAGAGAAACATGGGCTAAGATGATTTAAGAAATTTGTGTCAAAATAGGACATTTTTTACATGTAAAGAGGGTTCAATTGAAATTTTGATCAAGTTTTGATTCTGTTACATAATGGTCAATCCTTTCATGTTTGAAGGTTGGAGTCTACATTCTAATAAGTTCAAATGGAAGATTGTGAGTTAAAAACTTAGTATGAGCTTAATGAGAAATGTGTGTGTTTAACAAAAGCCTATGTGCTTATCTTGAGCTTGGGGGATACTTAGTGTAAAGTTTGAAATCTACGTGCGTCAAACAACCATTTTTAGGGAATATTAAATAATTGTCCAATTCATTTTTTATCACTCTATCATTATCTAATTTTTTAATATATACATTTAAAAACCACCTTATATTAATTATAATCCATTATTTCAGATTATTACATACCTTATTTAAAAACTAATTAACTTATATTCTTACCCAACAATCAATATATTGCACCCTATATTTTTACTCACGTATTTTCTACTTTTTAAAAAACTAGTGTCACCCCTTAGGATCTTGAATTAACAAACATTTAAATTTAAAAACATTGTGGGCAAACTTGTAGACTCTAATTCTTTTTCAAGATAGCCTTCCAAGAAGGGAATGAGGAAACAAGTGAAAAACTAGTGTTTGCTTGGTGTGTGAATCGGTTTTTGCAAGTTTTTGTAGTAGCTAGTGGGTATTGAGTAATTGGCGAAATGTGAAGAAAAGTTTTGTGACTCAAAAATGTGTGTTATGTGTTCATTGTGTGGTGTTAAAAGTTTTGAGTCCTTGAGTTTGTCTTTATAGTTAGATGTCCATTTATGGAAAGAAAGGAATTGAAAGAACGCATCCTCTTTCTTCTTTTGTTCTAAAAGAAGAAAGTGGGTTGTAAAAGTGAGATTTCAATTTCTTTATAAAATTTGTAGTAGAAGGAAGGTTTGTGGAAGGGAATCCAAACTTTCCCTTGGTCCTTTTATGATTACAATAATCTACATGTCTAAACTTCAAAGTTTAGATGGTACAAATCCAAAGTGTCTTTGATGGCCATGGTGATTAATTGCCTTATAATGTTTGAATTGTAGATGTGTGGTGAAATATGTGTGTTGTGTAAATAAGAAACTTGTGGTTTAGAGGTTTGATGTACTTACATGACCATTTGAATTAATGTGTGGTGAAGTGTGATGTTACGCTTATTGATGGACCTTAAAATTTCAAAGTTTGTTACATAAGATGTAGAGTATCCTTAATTTCTAAAGTGATAAATTGTTCAAAAGTGTAGGATTAAGGTTTGTCACACCTTCAAAACTTTGGTGAAGTCTATGCAAGTCCCTTGCCATTTGAAGGTTCATGTGGTGATGAAAGGGAGTAGTTGAAGGAATAATGGGAGAATGCACTTTTTGGCTTTAATGGCTTTGTGGGTGGATGCATGCCAATGCTCATGTGCTTATGTTCATGAGGAAGGAGAGCCTTGGTGTGAAGAGGTTAAAAAATAGAATTTAATTTGTTAGACTAGACCTAGTTTGGGCGCATCCTATAGTGGACCACATTTGTGGCATTTCAAAGGTTTACATTTGTTTTTAAATGATGAAAGGATCATGCTCTTCACCATTGAAGAATGGAATTAGGGCCATATTGTGGAGCTTTATCCTATTCATAATATGGAATGGTGGACCCCATTGCGAAAAACTAATTTTGACAAAGACAATGTGTGGGGTAGAGCCCTAGTGTGAGAGCATTCTCAAAACAAAGGAAATTGACATGGCAACCAATTTTGACAAGGACAATGTGTTGGGTAAAGCCCTAAGGTGAGAGCATTCTCAAAACAAGGGGAATTGATATGGCAACCAATTTTAACAAGGACAATGTGTTGGGTAGAGCCCGAGGGTGAGAGCATTCTCAAAACAAGGGGAATTGACATGGTGGTAGCAAAGTCCAACCCTATATTTTAGGAATGTCCCATACATGTGGGCCTTCCCCAAAATAAAGCACAAGGCAAACCTTAAGCCAATATGAATAGGAAGGATCTTACCCTTACCATTTAGGAGTGCGAGGGAAGTTGTGCATACTTAAAGAAGTAAGGTTCCCTTGCACTCCCCTCTCCTAAATAAAAGGCATAAATTCGTTTCTCATTTCTAAGAGTTATAGATACATATGGAAATATAATGTGCTAGAAATTTCTCCGTGTGCTTTACAAACTCCCACATGGTCCGTAAAGTGGGGTGGGGGTTTAGGGGGAAAAATGAACCAAGAAAGTATTCCATCCAACAGAGGGAGGGTTAAATTAAATTCATTGAGGAAAATTCAAAGTCCATTAATTGCTGAAAAAATATTGAAAAATAATTACCTTTACATAATAATAATAGTGGAAAAAGAAACTTGGTGGTGGGAGAAAAGCAAGCAAGCAAGCAAATCCGCACGAAAGATTTGGTGCATGAAGACGCATTCAAAAAGCACTGGGGAGTTTGTTGACCTTGCAAGAGAGTGTACCATCACACACACGCACACTCTCTCTCTCTCTCTCCACAGGCAAATTGATTTTGCAATCACATTCAAGTTAGTCAGGAGAGTAAAGTACTCCAAAAAACAACCCAAAACAAACTTTCACAGACTCTCTCAAGATGCTATGAAAAAAGCAACACCTTACTGCAGTGTAAAAAAACAGACCCTGTCGTCAGAAGTTTTTTTTTAGGGTATGTAGAGGTCCTGTTATAGACCACATTCTTTAGTATCTCTGCTAAGAGCACATCTCCACCCCCAAACTTGTAAACAACTCCTTTCTTTTAGAATAGAATATCGTTTAATGATCATTGTCCCCACCCACAAACGTCATACAAAGTCCCTTTTAAACACTCAAAAGACCAATTCCGTCTTTACATCTGGCCGAGTACCTAAAATACTACCCTAGTAGTACCTTGGCCAATTCGACACTAATTATACTATTTCCAAAAATGTTGAAATTTTCAAAAATTATTTCTTCCAAATCATAAAACATTGTGAAGGAAAATAGTGAATATTTAGGATTATTTCTTTTGTACCCTGTGATACCCGGCGGATATCAAAAGTTTCTGGTCGCTTGTTTGACAGGTTTTTTTTTGAACACATCAAGCGGTGCTTGCTTACTTCGGGAACACCTCACCCCGAGGGTGTTAAGCCTACATGTAGTAACCCTTATGTGCAAGGTGCCTGCTCTCTTTCTCAAATTAATCACAACCCTTCCGAATTCTCCCAGATGCTTATTATGGCTGGCTAAGGATGGTGGAGAATGGGGCTATACCCACCTTTTGGACTAGGGTTGGCCGGTTATTTCCTCGTTTTAATAACCGGCTAGGTAGACTATTTTTTGAATGTTTTTGGATCACACAGGTTATCAACCTCAAATCCTTTGGGGTTGCCAAGTAACTTACAAAATAAGTGTAAGAACTGATGGTTATGCATAAGGGTAGGTTATCCAATAATTGATTGATAATCACCTGTTGTCCTGTCAGTTAGTAGCCGGTTATATATTTAAAAAAATAATTTATTCATTTTTTTCTAGCTTTTTTTTTGTGTTAGTGACTAAAGACTGATAACCTACCTGGATGATAGGCTATCAATAACCGACATGATACCCGGGGGGGTGGAAAACCTCAAACAACTGGCCAACAACCAACACTGTTGTGAACCAAGTTTGGTACCTACTAACTAACTAACTAACTAACTAACTAACCCCTCACCAAAAAATTGTGCCCCTAGGTCCCTTTGACCAGAGTAATTGATTAATCAATCAGTTTGCCATTTAGGCCTTTGAATGAAGAGGAAGCCCTACCTGAATTGAATGAAGCCCACCTTGAGACCCAGTAAACCGGATCCAAAGGCCACAACTGGTGGTAGTACCGGTTGTTTCTCTGACACCTGGACTGGACTGGACTGGACTGGCGTGCCTGCCTGGCTGCCACCGCCCGCCTGTCCGTGTTTTGTGGGTGGTTGCTAACCGCTCAGGGACCGTTATTAATTTTCCAAC
>Ga0209611_10011728_pt1 | contig 12517 bp, 8 predicted proteins | sample S1TSphgellanicum_3_FD_187693 | JGI IMG/M metagenome (GOLD analysis project Ga0209611, IMG submission 187693) | Host-associated microbial communities from peat moss isolated from Minnesota, USA - S1T2_Fc - Sphagnum magellanicum MG (SPAdes) (version 2) | ecosystem: Host-associated > Plants > Peat...
GGGGGGGGGGGGGGGGGGGGGGTTGGAAGAGCTAAACCCTAAACCCATTTATATGGTTGTTTGGAGTCAATACTTGTACATAGGGGAGAGAGTCTCCAAAGTTTCAGAGCTTTTTTGTGATGGGCCAATCAAAGAGTCAGCTCATTGCAACAAACAGAAAGAAATCTGAACTTGGACGGCACACACCCCCCCCAACTAAATTTAATATGGATTCACACTAACAAACATAAGATGAAGGGGGGGGGATCCACCACATTACATGTGCTCTTTGATTAATTAAGTTCCCAGAATTCATTTTGTTCTAAGGACCAGTGTGGTGTATAAAAACATTAGTTTAAAATATAAGAATGCACGCAAACAACTAGGAATGAAGCAAAGAAGACAAGTTTGTTGTGTATAGGAGGAACTTACAGACCAAGAGACCACACAGGAACAAGTATACATGTGGGAATTGATGCATGACAAAAAGCTTGTGCATCAATCACGTCTCTCGACCAAAAGTTGTACACTTTTGGTATGCTTGACAATTTATGTGTTATCTGGATGATTGAAACATACAAAAATTTGAGTCAGCAGCTTGACACATGGGGGTTAGGATGTACACTACAAATTCATGCCCAAGTAGCATTAATCAACAACTTCTTTCACATGGTCTAAAATATGAAACCTCCAAGGATTTAGGTGTTGTAAGGTTTTCTCAAGGGGATCCTGAGTTTTGGGCCTCTAACTGGAGTCTAGTAGATTTCAATGCTTCAAATTCTGGGAAATGAGTGCTATAGTATTTTTGTGCTCTAAGCCTGGTCTCATTTTGGCTCCTACACGTTGCAATCTACCTTTGTTTAGAACTTCAAAGTTAATCTGTTACATTCCTCTCATGTGCCTTAACAATGTGTAAAGCCTCTCAAGTTGAGGGAACATTCACAAAATGCGGATAATGTCTCACCCTAGGGCTTTACCCTAAACTGAAAATTTTACTACTAATTTCAACTACTATCACTAATCCAGGACTTGTTTCTTGGGGTGGGGGAGAGATGGGGGAATATAACCATGTTGTTCAAAAAAGTACTTACATGATTGTTGTTCCTTAGAGTGAAAAATTGGGATTCCTCCGTACATCTTTAGTTTTGTAACGTGCTAGTATGTACATGGGAAATTATTAGTGGATGTTTTGGCTCTATAAAGTGTTGTGTGGAACCATATATTTATATACACCCATACAAGTAACCTCTGCAAACTGATACCTTTTGTGACACATATCATATGTTTAAGCTGTGGGAGAGCTCTGAGCATCTTGCTTGCATGCAGATGGGGCAGACGCATCCATGCCTAGTACTTTCACTTGTTCTATTGAAGCAAAGCCTGGCAGTGACTCAGCTAAGCAGACATGCATCAAGATAAGGTGCATTTTGTTTAGCATCTGGACAATCTTCTTAAATAGAGCCTTGTAGCAAAAGTACTAGTACTATCCTGGACTTATCAAAATTATCAAATGAGTTGCTCAAAAGTGCCTTAAGTTTTGAAAACTAGAAGAAGAACAAGGGAGGGTTGTAATCCCCTTCAATGTTTGGAAACAGGACAGAAACAGAAAATGTACTCTCTTGTTTGTTTGTCCATTCAACAACTTCCTCATGTGTGTGGGGTTCTTAATGATGTAAACCTGATGAACTTCAGTTGGAAGACACCCAGCAATTAGAAGGAAAGAGATTCACTTGCAAGATGCACATTCAAACTAAGTTTTCTAAGTTTTAGCTCAATTACAGTTCACTCATATTTGATGAGCCTAAATCCAAGTCCTGTAATCACCTGGGCAGCAGCTTTGGCATAAATTAAAATTATTGAATCTATAGATCCTATGTTTGTCCCATTGGGTCTATTTAAACACCGTGTTGTTTCTTGAGAGCCAGCAACACCATCTACAAATCCCTCGCAGAAGCCGCCACCATACAAGTGACAACTTTTGGATCCTCTAATGAATCTTTTTCTTAAGTTCAAATATTGTCATTTGTTGAGTGAGTTTTCTCCATTGACCCGGTAGGGCCTGACCTTCCACAAATATGTTGAGAATATTAGTAACAAAATCCCATCACAATTGGGTCAAATCACAATCTCACACCCAATGCAATGTCGTCTCTCTTGCTTGCTTGACAATTGCAGTATTTATATACTTGTGTGAAATTTGAGTGTCGACTTGTCCCCTCCAAGCATTGACTTCAATAGCCCTATGCCAAACTAACCACATGAACCCCACTTCTTTCCTTCTTGTTTTTGCCAATGCCACACCTTCATCCAACATGGCTTGAAAGAAAATGGAAATTCATTCTACCACTTAGTCTTCATCAGCTTGTTCAAGTTAACTTTCACATTCATCTATTCCTTACCTTCTTTTGATGTGGACTCCATAATTGGCTTATTTTATAGGACCCCTTACTAGTATTGGTATTACCCTTATTTTGTCCCATGAGCCACATTGTGTGGTTCGTGCTAGCTCCAAATGTGGAACTCTATCCAAGCTTAACATTTTGGATGCATCCTTGAGCCTCCACCATACAAGGTCCTATGGGACCTCCCACCATGTGACTCCTAAAATCAGAGATGATAAGAGATCTTTAGGACTCTAGAAATATCAAATCAAGTTTTCTTCTTCATGGGATGTAAAAAGACCTAGCCATTCTCCTTCTTTAATTAGTGTTGCTTGCCTTCTAAAAAGCCAACCACCCATGGTATGGCAACTATCCATTAGTGTTTGCCATGACATTGATTGCTCCTTCTCAAATAGTTGAAATTAATCTTTTGCTACAAATCATGTAATGATGGACTTTTGTTTTTCATCTCACATGTCTCCTACTTGTTATAAGTTACCCCTATCTAGAATCATTACCTAACTATGAGACTAGCCCTAATTTTGCCACTGAAACTCCTTATTCCACCATAGCTGAAATTGTAACACCTCTTCCTTTGATTGAAGCTCCTTCCATTGAATGGAGTTGGAGATTTTCGCCCACACATAAGATATTCAACTCCATGCCTTAGACCCTTGAGACTTGCAATGTGTTTGGGAAAGTGATGTTAGCCCAAGTGACGTCAACCTTCCAAGTACAATGTTTGGACATTTTACATCTAGCTAATCAATATCGTAGAATTAATTGCAAATTAAACTCTCATGGCTCTAAAGTTATAATTACCCATTTGGTTCATAATGATATTAAAGCCTCCACATGATCTATGATATTAAGTCCTCCATATTGTCACTTTGCACAACAATCATGCCAACTCATTTTAGTCCTAACTATTGTTCTATTCTAACCATAGAAATTCCTAAACAAGGATTTAATTTTTCTTAGTACCTTTTTGGAACCACCCCATATAAAAATGAAGAACCATAGTGTGGAAAAAAAAACATTATTGATCGATGTGCCCTAGTCGTTAAGGACAAATTGGATATTGTCTAGTATCAAATCTATTATGAATTTTAACAAGGAGAGATTGATCTAAATCCTTAACACACTACAAGAAAAGTTGTCTTTTGTGATTTGATTTATGACCAAGTCATTAATCATGGAAGACATCCATGACTACATGACTGCGTAGTCAAATAGGACACGTCATTTAAGACATCTAATCACTATTGTGGTTCAGTCACAAAATAATATACATTTGTGACTTTTATGATTATAAAGTCATGCAGGTCATTAGTGCTCAATAAGATCCATAAATTATGGCCATTGGATATAATTCATTAAATATGAAATCAATATGTTCTCCACCCATGCCATGTAAACACGTGGCATTTTTAAATTGTGTTTATAGGTTGTCACATGGTATAAAAGCTAAAGACTCAACCTATATGTTAGGAATGTACGTTAACTTAGCTAGCAAGTTAAACTAGTTAGGCTAGTTCATTAAATTTCAAGTGCGAGGACTTGAACCCCTCACCTCCACATTGAGGGAAGAAATCCTTAACCCCCATTTAACCATTGCACCACATGATTTTTACATGACAAAAATTGTCACCATATTGTTATAAACATTTTTTTCTAACCTACTTTATAAGTAGCCTAGCCTAGCTACCCTAATTAGGTACCTACATATTTACCTAACAATGTAAAACCTACCTAGTAACCTAGTAGGTACCTAGCTTGGTAGGTAATAAGTAGGTAATACCTAGAAGTAGTAGGTAGGTAAGTGCCTAACAGTAGATATATATGTACTACCTATCTAGTAGGTAAGTAGGTAGGTAAATAAATACCTAGTGGTAAGTAATATGTAGGTAGGTGGGTACATACGAACACAACTCACTATATATGAAATTATATACATATGTAACTCATACAACTATGTGGCAACTACTATACCACTATGTTGTAACTATTATGTCATTAGTTGCAACTATTATGCAACTACATAAGTAAAAATGTGCTAACATGGAAATGATGTGTTAACAAATCATCAATGGACACATGTCACAACCCTACTTAGAGAGTGTGTGAGGATGAAACTCACATTCCCGAAGTTGGGACTTGGGAGTCCTTCGGGATTCCCAAAATTTTAAAATTCGATTGCAAGGGTCAAAACATCTCGCATTGGGATGTTCTTTATATCATTGGAATGCTATTGAAGCTTAGATGTCGAAAATGGCCTCACATGGGCCATTTGGACATCTGCAGCACAAGTTATGGCAAAAAGAAGGGCCGAAAGTCAAATTGGCAGTTTGACTCCCGAGCACTAAAAGTCAACCCGACCCCGGTGCGTGCAGGTCAAGTGCGTTCCACCATTGGAAAGCTCTCGAGGAGAGCTACAGTTTGCTTCAGAACTCATCTCAATCGGAGGTCTGAACAAAGAGTTATGACCTCGCAAAGTCTCGGGAGTCCAAACCGGGACAGTTTCAGGACTCCTTCTTAGGAGTCCCGAGACAAAAAGCCATTCAGATGTGGGTGCCGCAAAGAGGCACAAAGTATACTATATGGGGGGAAGGTGGTGGCTTCCCCCGAGTCTGGGCTGTGGTGAATCAAATGAGTCTAAAGTTGCCAGTGGCTTGTCCTAGCACCAAGGGTGCTCTAGAATGTGAACTAACCAACTTGTTGGTTGGTTTGATGCAGGTTTGAGTAAGTGAATAGTTTGTCACTCTTCCTAGTCCCATCCTGAAGCTTTAGCACACCGCTCTACCCCTTGTAGTGCTGAGAACTGGGAGCATGCTCCAAGTTCTTCACAATTTCGTTGTGTGAACAATTTAGACCCAACTTGGGTCTAACTAGGGACTTGGGAGCACGTCAACACATGGCAATTCTTTAAAAAAATTGATATTTAATATTTTTATTAATTTCATTTAGATCATTCAATTTAAGGTAGACTTTAACATTTTGGTCAATAAGTAAGTAGGCCTAAAGTAGGTAGCCATTACTTCCTACATTTCTTAGGCTAGGATATTATGTACCTCCCATATTTGTTTTTCCATATTTTTTGTAAAACTTAGTTATTTGATTAGCTTAAAAAAAAACTTTGCATCTGGTTTAATTTCCCAGACTCTTTTGATTTGGTCAATTGTTTCATGCATAAAACTAACATTAAGCTTCCATAAAAATCATATTCTACCTCTATCAACACATTCTACTTCACATTCAACTAGAAGGTGGTTTAATCTCACCCCATCAACCTTAATCTGATAATACAAAAAGTTATCTTCTATGGTACAAATGCCTCCACATCCAACCCCATCTACTTGGTTAATAAAGTTGTAACCCAACATCACAAACTTCCAATATCATGAAATTTCAATAAAATTTGTGCAAAAATGATAAAACAAAATGTCCATGCAAAATTCGTGGGCTTCAAAATGTAAAAATGGCATGAAAAATATATCATGTTACTTTGTATATAAATGGTGTCTCTTCTGCTTACAAGGGTGTAAACAAGATAAAGTGAACAACTTGATCACCTTATCAAATTAGAACAAATAGATTTAAAACAACAACAAAACCTATTATAAAATTGAGGAACATCAAATGTTTTCATTTCAATGATTAAAACTAATATATGTTTATAATAATGTGCATTAATTTTCATATTTCAAATTGTAAAAATAGGTTTTAAATAGGTTTTTCAAAACACGAATAACTTTGACATCTACTTTTCAATGTGGGCTTTTGGTTTTAAGTAGGTGTCAAGTAGGTTTTATAAAAAAGAAATAGATTTCTTTTTTGTGACTTGTTAAAACATATGTTGATCTTCATTTCCTAATTTATTACATATCAATTTCATTAATTTTTATAATCAAAATGTAGGTTTGAACACATATTTTTCAATCAATTTCAAATGTACATTTTATTTATTTTAAAATTCCTTTTCTTTTAATTTTTTTAGAATTAGATTCTTATAAACTTAATAGAGCAATTTAATGCTACTTGACACATATTTTCACTTAATTTGATGTTACTTTATGATAATTATATGAATGGCAAAGGGTTGAAGTGGAGATGTTTACTTTGTTTGTCTACTTTATCTTGCTTTGACTCTACGATGTTTTGATGTGAAGTACATATAATTTACATTTTAACTAAATCCATGCAATTATCGTGATATAATTTACATAAAACTATGCGATTTTTTTGTATTAAATATGAACATCCATATATGTTATTCAAAAACAATGTTTCACTCGTTTGAATATTTAAGATATTGAACACATACTTGAATATTGTTCATATTAACCATAGCATAGATTTCATACGATTTTTGTACAAACCTATGAAGCCTAGTAAATTTATGATGAAAGATGTAATTGAATAAACCCCTACTTGAAACCCCATTAGACATGACAATTCTTAAAGTTTATTATTTCTAAGGTTATGGTCTTGTAACATAATAAAATCTTTCAAATACTTTTGAAATGATCTTAAGATCTTTCACATACCTTTAAAATGTGTCAATTGCTTGAGATTTGTTCTATGTTAGGAGCTTTAAATTCATGATCAATGATTATAGATTGAAGGTTTGATTATTCATATTTCTCCCCCATGATTCTCTATTTTGACTATTAAAGAGCCCCACAACATGAAGTTTGTTCCATTGTTAATCTTGTTGGCCTCCACCCTTAATCACCTTTTCAACACAAAGATTCATTTCCATGTTTATTCAAATTCAAGTGGTCCTCTTCACCTTTGTTGGCTCCTTATACTAACTTTTATTTCCCATGGGCCAAATTAATGTTGACTTAGTCACCAACACCATTAATTTCCATTAGAAGAATTTTTTCCTTTGGTGGTGGTGTTTTCCTAATTTAAGTTTCAAAGAGTTCCTAACTACCATCACTATTGAAGTCAACTAGGTCTAATAACCTTGCTTCAATGTGGTTTGTGTGAGTTTTCCCTCCAAGTTTACCAGGGGTTAAAACCATATATTGAATTTTTATAATGATTTTTAAGAATTAACAATTGTCTTCGTGAACTTGGAAGGTTATTACTAACTTAGTTTTAAATTAGGGAGTTGGAATTTTTCACAACATGTATTCCATATACTCCCTTTGGCCCCCAAGATTGGAAAGCCATTACCACCGAATGGTTAGGTTTTTGGAATTTGATCCATGCCTTTATCATGGCCTTGAATCAAATTGGTGGATGGTTCATTATTTGTTATTGATTGTGGCCACCTTCCTATATATTTTGCTTGATGCATTGAGACCATTAATTCCACTTGTTCCACATCTTCATACCCACTCCCTTCTTCCCATTTGCCTTGTTGGGGGAAAGCACACTAAGGTGGAACAAAAACGGCACATCATGATAGTTCATTTTTAGGCCATTATGAAATAAAATACACTAAGGAAATATGACAAAAACAAGCAAAAACAAAATACTTTGAATCAAATGAGCCATGTGGCAAGGTGTTATAAGATATTTTTCCATAAGGATTTAAACATTTTTTGTGATAATCTTATACTTGAAATATGAGTATTTAAATCATTATTTTCAACAAATGAAAGACTTCCTTCATAAGTTTCATACTTGATATACATCTCAAAATTTAATCATCAAATCTTTTCAAATTGTCATATTTAATATCAATTTGCCACAATATTGTACTACCATTGAGTATTTATTCATAAAGGACATTATTTCAAGGTGTATTGCGTCCATTTAATTTATCCTCGACCGAACATGTGTTTTTGTACAACTTTAAAAGTCCATAACAAATTGAATACCAAAGATTTGACCATGAAATTTTAACATAGTGTTTTGATGAACGAGTTCATTCTTGACCTGAGTCCCATTTTATTCTTTTCACATATCAATTGGAATAAACTACTATTGAAAAATTAAAAACTGTGAAAAATGAATTCCTGGACATCCAAAGCGTAACATTTTAATGTGTTTTCACCATGTTCTTCTTCTCCTTCATATTTTGTTTCACCTTCCTTTGGATTGGGGCGTTTTGCTCCTCCCAACTTCCTTGGTGACCACTACATATTCATCCATCGTGCATCCCTCTTCACTAATTAATATTGATGCACATCAATGATTGGCACTACTACCAACACATTTCCTTTTGATGAAACACCTTGCTCACTACCATGTAGTTTTCTTCTAAATTGGGTTCCAATTCTAAAGTCCCAATCAATGACATCATAGGAACTATTGTATCCTAAAACTTTTGAAACCATAAAATTTAAGGCATAACATTCCAAGATCCTCTCCCTTTTGAATTCACAGTTCTCTTCCCTTGTTCATTATGCACTTCTCATTGCTTGTAATTTTATTAGACCTAAGAGTATGTTGGTCTTTCAAGCAACTTCCTTCTCCTTTGTCTTTATGTTTACATGTTCTGACAACCATAAAACGTTCCTCACCTATTTGTGTTGCAAATTTTTGCTCCCCCTTGGCTTGAATTTCCAATTATGATTCATGCATGTGTTTTTTTCAAGTCTCTCATTTTGTGTCTTTCTTAATTGTGATAACCCTAGCTAGTTAATGACACGTTTCCAAGATTGTATAGTCCTTCACCTTGTGTGCTAAACTTTTAAAAAATCTACATTTGATGGGACAATATTGATCATAATATATGGTAATTGTCACCATATTCCCTTCCAACCCTTTGACTTTCACTTCTATTACCCATCCTTTATTAACCTCCAACGCCACACCTTATTGAAGGTTTTTTACAACCACATTGTTTTTATCAAACCCTAATAGCTTCCCAACCCACAATGCAATTAATTAAGAATTCTAATTTATGCTACTTCGTTAATAATTGTCTCAACCTTATCCATGTTGGTATTTTAAGGCCCATACGATTGTTTGGATCAAAACCAAAAATCCACTCATGGTATATGCACATTCCCCAAAAGGTTTTGTGTAGAGTAAATAATAAAAGCTTTTTTATTTATCCATCTTTAAAAACAAAAAAATGTTCCATTTGTTTAGACATTTTGAACAAGATTTTCCATCTTTGATTGTCATGTTTAATGTCACCACCCAATCAATGATATATTTTCACACTTAGTTTAGACCCTCTAGAGGTCACAATGACCATATGATCTTATAAAATGTTTGTTCATACCTTCAAAATATGTTTAGTCGCATGTGGGGCCACTTCCCTCTTCTTGATTAAAGATCCTTGAAAGTTGTGAAACATATTAGGTGGAAGTTCCTCCCCTTTAGTTGGTCTAAAACAATTGGTTTTGTTTTTTTTGTTTTTTTTGCTTTGGTTAGTTGAGAAAGTCACTACTAAAATAACCCCAAGATCTAACATCTTCACATCCTCATTGTTTAGCATGTACATGTCAATTTTGTTAATTGCCCCAGTGGTGGCCTCTCACTTTGTAACACTTCTAAGTATGTTCTTAACACCATTATTGCTTGCATAATGCCCAAACAATAATACTCAAACACCTTTTGTTAAAGCTTTTCAAATCTCTACTTGGGACAAGAAACAATTCACCTAAGCTGAACCTAACCTTTTTTCACTTAAACTATCACTTAAAATCCCTACAACATAAGCCTCTATGGGATCAACATTAAAATCTAATTTAAGGGGGTTTTGATGAGAAAAAAACATGCCTTAACTTCTAAAGTAGGAAGGAGGGGTTTTTCTACAAAAGTAACAAACAACCAATTAAGTGAAGGATAGTAATATTGGGGTTTGCAATTATATTTAGGAAGGGCTAACTAGGTAGCACTTACTGTGTTTAACCCACTTTTTATTGGTTGATATTTTTGTTCAATGGTGAAAACATTTTAAGATAATTTTCACTTTGACCAATTGCATTATGATTGACTTCCAAGAAGTGTTAAGCATTTAGCTTAAAGGATAAAGGACCTAAGTTTGAATCTTAATGTAAATACATGTTAATTAATATTTCATGATTTGATTCAATTTCCATAAGCTAGTAACAAACCATCTCTCTCATTGATCAATAACAAATAAAAAATTAGATGAAAATGTGAGGTGAAACTTTTATTTTTTGAGCTAACTTAGGTTTCAAAATTGTTCAAACTTGAATGGAATCTTAGTTGATATTGTTTACCATTCTTATCATGTTTTGTCTTGTTCCCTCTTGCCACTCCTACTAGTTTGTTGACCATTTTAAACATTACAACTCTAACTTGAGAAGGATAGTGACTATGATATGCTCAAAGAGAACCCTAAATGACTTGAATTGACTTGTCATTGTAAATGGGTGTAATGAAAAGTGGTGATTCTTAACATTTCAAAAAAGCACATATGGATGTAGACTTTTAGACACTTGACTTCATAACATGGAATTCATCTCAGTGTGTCTTGGATGCAAATGTAAATTACAAAATATCATTTTATGATTTTGAAAATGGCACATAACAAAATCACCTCCACATAGATTTTAGTTGTTTGCAATTCTTAACTATAGTTTATTGGTTGCATATACATAAACTCACTTGCACGTAGATTTATTTGTTTACAACTATTAATTACACAACTTTGGTACCCCTCATTATAATTATACAACATTACTTTTTCATTTTAAATATAATAAATGATCTTGGACAAAGATATATCAAATTCATAGTGGAATTCACATATAAGTGCACATAGCTTCACAAAAACACAATCATTCATCTTTGCTCCTTTCAAAATAACTTCACAAAAGATCCTATTTAGAAGCATTCATTAAATTTATTTTGACATCATTTACCACATAATACTAGATTGGTAGTCCACATAAACACATTGAAGTTCACATGCTTGTGTTTGCCTACATGTACTTAAAACTACAATTACAACATCATGATAACACTAACACCAAAAGAAAAAACATTTATTCATTTCTCAACCTTTTGTTCTTAGAAACCCTCCTTGTGTTTTGCCCAAATTTTATATTTTTGAAGTGTTGAACTATCATACATTCTGAGTTGATCAATTTCATAGGCTTCATGGGCAAATTTCCCATGTACACTTATTCAAAAATAATCAACCCACCTTGCATCTTACTTCATGAAACTCGTGGCTCCTTCACATATACTAATGATGTTACAATTGTCATGAAAGGGAAACTATCAAACTACCCTTCAATTGCCATAGCCCCAACCCAATTCTAAATTGAAGTTGGTTATATATAAACAATATGAATGAGTGATTTGGCTATAGAATATGTGAAACAACACATCTAAAACACTCTTAAATAAGATACAATCCATGTCACCACCATAATCTCTATGACATTTTCATTTAACATATGTGATTAAATTATATATTCATATTCCTTCCTCTTGAAAAACACATTCACCCAAATAAAAACACATGGATGCCCCTTGATTTCTAACCCTTACATGAACCTTTGAATATATAATTTATTTTCCCTTTAGGGAAAACAACTAACATCAATAATCCTTCTTACATTACCAATAACCTCTTTTTTACTAATGAACTATGTATACTAAAAGCAACAACCCCCAAGGTCTTACGAAATCTCTATAAGAAAAAATAAATCCAAATAAGGTAAAATTGCCAAGTAGTACTATGGGAATAGTGGAAAAACCATGCACTTTTTGTTGTTTTTTTTTTCAGCAAACACTTAAAAAACCTTTCTATTCCATTGCCAAGGCTACAACATCTAGACCATTAAATCTAGCAACTTTTTCCATCACCATCCATGGACTTAGATACCCCATTTTTTCCCTTTCATAACCATAAGCATCTCTTACTTTCAAGTTGTCATCCCCAGGGCCATGGTGTGCTCCATATTTATTCTGTCCATCACCAAACCTTGCTACTCCACCACAAGCCTCATTAGGGTTTACTGTATCTAGTGAGGGTGAACTACTAGCAGCATGATACCTCAAGAGGGTTCATCTCAAGACAAAATTAATTTTCCATATACATTATTGGCCTAGGGTTGGAATATCTTTTGGACATTTGGCTTAAGGTTTTTTTTTTTTAAATTCATAATATGGACTAAGGTTAAAATCTTTGTTGACATTTTTGACCTAGGATTAGAATGAATGTATTTTAGCACTTTGGCCTATGGTTGAAACATTTTTTTAACAATTTG
>Ga0209611_10011729_pt1 | contig 12517 bp, 7 predicted proteins | sample S1TSphgellanicum_3_FD_187693 | JGI IMG/M metagenome (GOLD analysis project Ga0209611, IMG submission 187693) | Host-associated microbial communities from peat moss isolated from Minnesota, USA - S1T2_Fc - Sphagnum magellanicum MG (SPAdes) (version 2) | ecosystem: Host-associated > Plants > Peat...
AACTAACTACAATTCTGTAAACGTAATGTGCTATTTTTCATGTTGTGATAAGAAGAAATGCCAAGCCAAAGCTCTCCTCATAGCAAAAAAATTCTCCTTTGGGCTTGATGTTTGTTCTTTCTCCCCTTGTAATTTGTATTTCACTCCATAGTGTGATTGAAGATGTTACCCATAAGTAGCCAACAACATCAATCAAATCAGACTTTGTCATGGTCTCTCCTCATGATGTTGGTAGTAACAAGAGAGTGTTCGAAACCATTGAAGAGCAACCCAACATCTTGAGCCCAATTCATAAGAACTATGTAGCCTAGTGTAATGCATAAAATATGATGGTGATGGACAAGATGTTGCAAAATCATTTTCCCTTTATATTAATTGTTGGACAATTATATGGTCTCATCCTTTACTATCTTGTTATGATCTTATAACTTGGAAATGTTTATGCAAGTGTTTGCATGTTACGATATAAACAAAAAATGTGTCGTAGTTTGACAATTTTCATTGCAACACATTCTTCCTGTGTTTTTTTAAATAGTTAGCAAAGATTTTGTGGTGAAAGGGTGCAATTAAAGGTGGATTTCATCTTAAATTTTCATTACGTTATGAAATTAATGCACATATAAACAATCCAATTATAATTTTTTAAAAAATCACTACAAGGAAATCACTTACATTTTCACAAAATTAATTTGAATTCAATATTTTGATGTTAGTTCAAAATAAGGTACCTATTTATTTGTTAATCTAGAGGTAAATTTTATAAACATTTTAAAAATAAGGCCCCCCAAAAAAAATTGAAAATAACTATTAAATAAACAAGGCATTTGAAAATATACCTAGTAAAAGATAGTTATTTCATTCATAAATAATTCTAGATATTTATAAATTGAAAAAACTACCATATTTATAAATAAGTAAGAGTAGATAGTAACATTTACCCATTTACAAATAGGTTGCAAATAATATCCTTTCAACATAGGGAGGACCTAGAAAATACAAAGAGTGGTTCTCCCATCCTACTTCTCAAGTGTCAAAGCTAGTTTTGTAATTTAATGTAAAGATAAGTGAAGGTTAAACATTGGGTATTGTATGGAATGGTCTAATTCAATAGGCTAGCGTCAAAACCAATTCATTTTAGGCTACAAAATCATTTTGGCACTTGAAGTTAGAGTTTTTCAAATTTAGGACATGGGGTTCTTAAATATTTTTACTTTGATTTTTTATCTATGTCTCTTGTCCATTACTTTATCATTGTTGTAGTTTTTTCCATAAGATATTTTTAGATTATTCAAGAAATGAACTATAGCCAATGTTGGGTGGTTCTTATTTTGAAATAAGAACTAGCCCAATTGTGAAGCCAATTCTCATCTTGACAATTGTCGGGCATCACCATTAATGGTACCCACATTGAAACTTGCCATTTAGTTTTCACTCAAGTGAGAATCACTCATTTGAGAACTATGCTATAAATAACAAATGAAAAATATGAGAACCTCAAGATATTAAAAAAAACCCAAAGGTGATTCTTAGTTTTAGAGGTCTAAGATTAAAGGGCTACCTATTCTAGGGGTAGGTGTCTGCAATCTTTTTTTAATTGGTTATGGATGCATCCCAAAGCTCAATGTTTCCATTTCAATGGATCACTTTGATTGACATTGTTTTTAATGCTCCCCAATGTGTTAAAACCAACACATTAATATGAGAAAGGCTCCCCTTTAGTTCACCTATATACAATACATGCACACACTTTTTGGCAAAAAATATAGGACAAATTAACTATGGTGCTAAATTGGAGAATATCTTGAATGCACATTTTCGGTTGCACATGATTCATTTTATTGTTTGAGTAGAATAAATTTAATAATTATTTTGTGAGAAAATTGGTGATAATTGATTGTTCTTGTAAAAATTGGTTGAAATTTTGAAAATACAAAATTTGATACTTTGGATGGTTCTTATATTTGTTTAAATGTTTTGGGAACGAACCAAGTTCTTCCAACTTTATGAAAAACCGGAGTTGCTAGTCCTCACAAAAATATGAAAACTGCCCAACATTAGCTACAACCCTAAATTTGGATTAGATTTAATTATTTTTCCACTATTTTTTAGTTACATATATTCCATTTTCTTTTTGTGAAATGTGGGCCATTTGTTCAACAACTATACTTTATGCATACATGTGGCAAGAGACGGGGAACTTATATTGTGAACTTGTTGGATGATTTGAACTTTTCCATAACAAAATTTTCCATATTTGAAGTTTGCAAAATGTTTTGCTAAATTTTGAAATGTTTAGCTTTTTGGAAGTTACAAAATTGTTTTTATGGTGTAGAGCCATTTAAAGGTGAAGTCCTCATCATGCATCCAAACTTAGTCATTGAAGAAAAGTTTTAATGTTAATTTAATTTTGTCAAGAGGATAAATGCCTATCATGAATCTTGTTATATTCTTTTATTTTTGATTGCACAAACAAATTACAAATTTTGCATGTAAAAACTTCCAAAAGTTGGATCCAATGCGATAGTCCCTGTTCCCTGTGTGGGGCAGGACCCAATAAACCCTAAACCCTAAAATCCTCTCCTCTAAAAGATCACAAGAATTTCTCTGTCACAATCACAAGCTGCTCTTCATGAGCTTCTAACCCTAAGTAAGGTCCTCTCCTCTAAAGATTACAAGAATTTCTCTTTGACAATAATCACAAGCTGCTGTCCATGAGCTTCTAACCCTAAAGTCCTCTCCTCTATAGATCACAATAATTTGTCAAGAATTTCTCTTCGACGACACAAGCTGCACTTCGTGAGCGTCTAGCCCTAAAGTCTTTCTCTTTGATGAAATTGAGATTTGGCACCGCAGACGGCAAAATGGGTTTTGCTGAGCAGACACAGACGATGGCAGTTAGGGTATCAAGGCTCCTTGTGCACCTATAGTAGCAAGTGCACCTTTGTGTTGGTTTGATGGTCGTCTTTTCTTCTCTCTGTAGAATCATGGTGATTACCTTTGATGTGTGCTCTGGTGGTGGTTGCTGCTGCTTCCAAACGACGTCGTCGTCAAATTGCGTGCTATTGCAGCAAAGGAAACCAACTGGTGTTGTTGTTGCTGTTGCTGTTGTTGTCTCTAGTCTGTGGGTAATACCTATGAAAGGTCTTACCCGTGAGGCGAAAGTAGTCAGGTATGACGGAAGAGCTCAAGGTCTTGTAAGCAGTTACAGAAGTGGTGCTGAGCTTTCTGCGGAGCTATGGGTTGGTTTGGGCTCAAGGACTAGAAGGCTGGAAGAATTGAGCCGCCGCGAAAAATTAGGGTTTGGAGAACAGATTTGCAAAGCTACGAATCTCGAAGGCCAGGAGGAGCTGGGAGAAGCGACTACTGATATGAGCTTGAAGGAGTTGTTGCGCAGAGATAGAAGCAGTGACGGGAGGATACAACTGGAAGCAAATCCAGATCCCTCAGTTATCGCCATGCTCTTGCTGGAACAGAAGAGGTGGGAACGAGGAGAAAAACAACCAAAGCAGCGGTCCTTACCCATCCCGATGCCACATAAACTCAAACGTCCTCTTCCTCTTCCTCGATCCAGATCGAGATCGCGGCCGCTAGGGTTTAGGAACTACTACAAGAAGATTGCTTCTCCATCTCTCACTGAATCTCCGCGGTTTCTTTCCAAACTCATTGCCACAATCAAAGAGCTTCCATCACAGGAGAGCGTTGCAAATGTGCTAGAATTGCACAAGAGGAGACTGCAGCGAAGAGGAAGTTCACTAGCTGAAGTTATCTTAGCACTCGGAAGAGACAACAACCACATCCATCGAGCTGTACAGGTTTGTGAATGGATGCTGCAACAGCAGTCATTTCTGCTTCCTGATGAGCCATCTCTCTTGGCTGTTTTACAAGTGTTGATAGAGACTGGAGCATTGGAACTGGCTTCAAAGCTGCAAGCTTTGCATCATTTGTCTCTTCTGTCTACTCCCAAAACTGTCAGTAAGCTGGGTTGTCTTTATGCTGAAGCTGGATACCTGAAGGAGGCAGTGTACATCCTGCTGGCATGTGGGGAGATGGACAACAAGCTCTACGTGAGTGTGATTGTCAATGCTGGTCGAGTAGGTGATAAGAAATTGGTTCGAGCTTTGTTGAGCAGAAACCAGAATGCGCCACTGCAGATGGAGGAGTGCACATCAGTGATGGCAGTATGTAGCAAACTTGGATTAGAAGAAGAAGTTGAATCTCTGTTCCAGCACTACAAAGGTTTGGGTTTCTATCCCAATGTAGTGATCTACACTACTGTGATGAGTGCATGGTCTCGAGCTGGGAAATACAGGGAAGCAGTTTCTCTCTTCTGGGAGATGGAAGAAACAGGATGTAAGCCTGACCTGATTGCATTCCAGGTGATGATGGGTTTGTGTGCCAAGTTGAAAGATGTAGCTAAAGCTGCGAAGCTTTACAACTACATGAAGGATGCAGGCTTCTCACCTACTTCTGATGTGTATGAGACTCTTATCCAGCTCTACAGTGAACAAGGGCGCATGGGAAAAGTAAAAGAAGTTTTGAAAGAATTGGAGATGCGGGGCTGTTCTCCAACTATCAACATGCGCAAGTGCTTGTCTGCTGCAGGTCTTAAGAGGTGACCCAAATGTGCAAAAACCACAGCTCTCAACCCCCTCCCCCCCCAGTTCACTTCCCACTCAAAGTAGGAGACTGTAGAAGGGCAGACATCTCGAGATCAAGCAAAGGGTCACATGTTTGAAACCAGCTCCATATGCAGGTGTGATGTAATTGCCAACTAATTTGCTTACAAACACCATCATGAAGAGTGGCAGGCCTTTTCCTCTGCCATGTGCTGTGGATTGTATGTATATACCAGAATCTGGACCAAGTCTGTCAGAGCAGTGTCCTATCTGCCGTCAGAGAAATCATGAGGAGTTCAGCTATTCTGAAATGCAAGAATGGAGCTTTTATGTGTGCACAGCAACTAGGGCTGCTTGGAAATACAAACACAACATGAACAATGAAAATGTCTGAGAGCTTCATCTGTGAATGTTGATGCAAATGATTATACATTGAAATGCAGCAGCATGGGCAGCAGCAGCAGGCAAGTTAGTACACTGCTCTAGCATCAGAATGTTGAAGGTACCATAGCAATGGAGTAACAATGCAGACACTATGTAACCCGGTATCCTTCTTAATGGTGGATGATGCTCGATGGAGTAGATAGTGGTATTCCTGTAACATTGGAATGTTCTCTCAGAAGACATCCATAGACAGAAAGAAGCAGCGAATTCAGTTTGTAACCTATGGTACAAGTACTTGGAACAATTGGTATTTGCAGCTCAAACTTTTGCAGAGCTCCTGGACAATCTGCTACTGCAGCTTGAACTTTTGCGCAGCTCCCAGCCTTTCAGAAAGTGTATGTGCTGTGGCTGATTCCAGACTGCTCCTGAGCCCGATGAAAGAAGTGTAAGGCCATGTGCAACAGTGTCCAGTTGCTGCAATCACTCTGTTCACATGCTTTATTGAAAACACAGGTTGAATACGGAAGGTCAGATATTGGCAAGGATCTTTGAGAGCAGCGTGCTTTGTCAGCACCATCTTGCACACTGCCCTTCTTTCAAGTTGCAGATCCTGCATATATTTTGTCTCCATGTTGCAGTGAACTTCCTGCACTCGTTGGTATGTTTGACAGCACCATTTTGACATAAGGTTAAGCATGTTCTTCAAGTAGCGGAAGGAATTTCGTTCCTGCAAAACTAGATGGCTGGGACACAATGTCTGAACCTTGTCATCTGACGTGGAATACTGGTACTGTTACCTGATGGAATGGCAACTAGCAATCTATTGCAGCCAGAAAAGCAAGTGACAAAAATTGGTATTGTGCAGAGGACTAACAGAGCCCCCATCTCAGAGAATGAGAAAGGAGGGAGGGAGGAGAGAAAGGCACATGATGTCAGTGCAACCTGTAGCATCAGTGTCTCCAGCTGAAGGCTGCACATTCCTGGAACATAAGTCCTGTGTCTACTGGGAGCATCTTGCTGCTGACAAGCCATATGCGTGTTCCACTGGAAGACCTGAGAGGCCAGGAGGACGAAGACAAGCTATACTCCTGAGTATCAGTTGAGCAGTTTCTATTCATCCATTGAGTCTTACAAATACATGAAGATCACAGTTGCAAGCATTTTGTACATTTTATCACCAGGATGAAAATGCTTATGGAAGAAGCGGCAAATGGTTTTGTCTCTTTGCACAGTTTGTTGTACTCAACTGTAGATCCAACACTGATCCAAACAAGTTTGAATCAGAGGGTTGGGCATTTTCTTTGTAGATGATTCTGATGGTTATGCCCCATAACTAATTTGGGGCTGGTGTGATGGACAGTGGTACTAGAAACACAGTGGGGCAAATGGGGTGATAGTTTTGAGTGCAAAACAAGGAACTGGGGCGGATGAGGTTAAGCAATGGCTGCCAGATTGCCTTCATTATATGCTACCTACAATCCCAAGGTAGGCAGCTGAACCATGTGGCCTCATAGATATTCATTGTCAATGGATGAAAATTGGATGAAAATTGGATGAAGTTTGACAAATTTTTCCGAGGGAAGGCATTTAAGGACCTTGACCACAATTTCACACATAGAGGTGGTGAAGTTGCACAATGGATGCAAATACAGGGTGCTTCCTCAAGAGCCATTCAAGGAACTTCTCTAAAGAAGGCATCTCAAGAACTTTGCCACACTTCCCCTGGAATGACTTGGGTAAAATGCTCACTGGATGGAAGCTTGAAGAGCTTCCCCATAAGCATCTAGGGAAGTTGCACAATGGGTGAGAATCCAAGGTAATAGGTCTCAGTTCCCTCCCCCGTGCAAAGCAATGAGGAAATTCAAGGTAATTTGGCCCCGTTTTCCAGGGAAAGCAACTCAGAAAGTTGCACAATGGATGAAAAATGCAAGAAGTGCATTCCAGGAAGGTAGAAAATGGATGAAAAAGATGACTGTTAAGAAAATTGATAAATTGATGGAAACAAGATTTCAAATGTAAACCTCAAACCTTCCTCTCAAAGGAATGTTCATAAATCAATGCTCCACATATCTTTCATTAGAAAATGTTGTTTCATGCATAGTTTTATTATCATGAAATTGGATACATTTAACATCTTTTCATGTTGAGCACTTGTCCTAATGTTTCAGACATTATTTTGTTTGAATCTTTAAAAGCCCAAAAGGATCTAAACACTATGATAATGGTTGGCAAAGGTGATGATATCTTAGTTTTTTTGGCAATTGCCTATATTGTGTCACACATGTAGATGCATTTGTGACAAACATTTATTGGGCCCTACCCTGACATGGTACAAGGATCCTTGTATCATGTTGTTACTTCAACTTTTACCTTAAAATATAGGGTTTCATGTTGTGGCATTTATAGATTTTATTCTAAAATATTGGGTTTTGCATGGAAGTGGTTATAAGGATGGAACTATTTAGATAGGGGACGTTGATTTTCCTTTTTGAATTGTTCACATTAGCAAATACGGTTTCACTTCAGTTTGGACTTTGCCCTAGGGTTTATAAGACATGATTCAAAGTGAATTTTAGTTCCAATTATTACTTCTGGCATACTTATCAAAACATTCACAAGTGGTCACAATGGCAAGGCTTTGGCATCTTAAGAGATCATTGTTTGGAGGTTTTAGTTTTTGTGTTTATAGTTGTGTGCTTTTGGTGTAATTTTCATGCATCTTTTTGCTAGTTGCATTTTTGGTGAATGTTTTGGAGAGGGTTCAAAATGGTGTGCTTTTTAATGTTCTCTTAGGGCACATTTTTTGAAATGTTTTTTGTGTGATGACAAGATGTGATTTGTAGGAATTGAAGATCAAAAGAAGAAGGTGCTAGAGGTGAGTTTTTGGTTTTGTGTTTTTTAGGTCTATTCATTGTTTCTTAGTGTTGTCAAATGTAATTTTGTCATCTTTGGGAAGTTGAACTTTTTGTTTGTTACTAAAGGTTGTTGAAGGTAACAAAAAGGTGTTTCAACCATGGTTGAAGGGTGAAAGCATAATAAAGTAAATAAAAAAGATGTCTCCATTTAAATCCTATGTCATTTCAATGATTATAATTAAAGAACATGAAATTGAGTGAAAGTATATTTTGGCACCTTCCATGTTGCCTATTAAATTTATAAAAGTCTATTTTCAAAATGAGAAAAATGAAATTAAAATATAAACAAAAAATATTTTTGAAATAAATAAGTTAATGTGTTCACATGTACTTATATGTTAGAAAAGTTATATATATATATGTATTAAGTTAACATATAAAGGTCATCATATTTTTAAAAATGTTATAATTTTATTTTTATTTGAGGTTTAAATCACAAACACATACTTAAGAACAAAAGTTACATTGTAAATGTAAAGCTTGCAAGTAGATTGCATATTTGAAAATTTATTCTAACATGTTTAAAAAATGCAAGAAGCTTTGAAATGTAATGCACATTAATAAATGAGTTTTTATTTCAAATGTTTCACAATTTTATGATGAATTTTGTTGCAACTTATTTATATCTACTTGCCTTTAATTTTGACAATGTATTCAAATATTCACTTTATATCGTTGACACTAAAAAAAATGATACCCATTTTGTTTCTTTGTGTAATATTGATGGAAAATCTTTTCAACAGGTTGCATAAAAGGGAAATGCTCCATCAACTACTTGTGTAGCTTCAGTTTGAGGAAGTTCAAAGTGCAAAAGAAGCCCTTTTATCGTCCACAATACCTAAGCCCATCACAGCAATCTCTGCTAATTTCAGAATCCATGGAGCTAATAATTTATTCTCACAATTTATGCTAAAACTTCAGAAATCACATTCTCAAATGGTCCTTCGAACTGTCGCTGAATCTTTGACTCTAACCAAACCCTCCCCCATAAAACCTTGGCTGGCTAGCACATTAACTCATTAAGTTCGTTAACAAGAATTACTTGAATACCTGTAAATTTTAGTTAAAGATTCAGGTTTGAAGTTCATTGTGTAGTGATGTCCATGTCAAATTCTCAACAATAAAAGAATAGCAGTTAGAGAAATTTCAACCTGAATTTGGTCCAGGCTTAAAAGGCACCAAGGTACTGAAACAAGATACAAACAATGAATATGACTAGGAATAAACACTCAGCTGCACTAGTCATACTTGTACAAAAGGCCTTGTTTGCAATTTGACAATGAAAGAAAATTTGCAGATGGCCTTGTTTTTTTGGCCACAATTCGGACATAGAGACAAGATTGGCTTTTGTAGGTATTTTTTGTGAACAAAATAAAAAGCCTGTCTTTTAAGGGAAAAAACCAGGGAGGAGGTGAAGACTAGCTACCAAAGACATGAATCTGAGCACCTGTTGCAGGTGCAATATGTCGTTTAACTTGCATCAAAGCTGCAAATTTCTCTTTGACTAATACCAGAGGATGCTTGTCTCGCAAAAAACGTTCCTGTCGCTGACCTGGTCTGTGAATTCCTTCAAATGCATCCCTCAAAAAAACGGTCTCCCGGGCCCCCTTTCTAGAGACATAGAAATACTCGGGGTGCCGAAGTAGCATGCCTCGGATCTGATTTGAGAATTTGAACTCCTTTCGAAAATGGGTGAGATGGTCAACTACTATGCGCTTCTCTAGAGTCAGAGACAACACTTCTTGAACAGTAAGAACAGCTCGCTTTTCTGCCTCTGCTGAGGCTGGATGGAGCTTACTTGAATCTTCATATGGTGTTGGAGCTTCAAGCTCATGGAATTTATACACCACCCACTTATCTTTATTTGAGAGATGGTACCGCTTAGGCAATCGGATCTCCAATCTTGGGACTGTTCCTGCAAATCAGGCACACAGATTATGCACAAAAGCAGAAACTTATGATGTCACCAGCACCAGAGCTACCAGCAGACAAAATTGATTATCAAAGGTCAGAGAAATCCTCTGTTCTCTGTGTTTGATCAAAGAAAGCTACTACAAGAGAAACAACAGTACCAAGAATTTCAGCATTGCACTGGTTTTTTCAGTGTCCACATCTTCAAAATTCTGAACAATTTATGCAATGTGCTACTACCCAATAACAATGTAAATTAACAATGAACCAGCAATCATAAAAGAGTCTAAGAAGCAAGGGAAGCTGAGGCCATGAAGCTAGCAGAGAATCTCCATGACAATGATTTGAAGGATCATAGCACAGCTAGCTAGCACTCAAACAGAACAGGAAGAAAGTATCACAAACCCAAGAACAAGGGGAACAAAATGTCTTTGAAATTGCAGCGAAATCTCCACAACAACAATCTTAAGGTAACAAGATGACAATGGCTGCAGTCATAACCTTATGAGAGAGAGAGTCGCTCAAAAAGTCTCAGACTGTCACCTTCTTCATCATGAATAGCAGTGACAAGCTGCCATGACTACCTACTGACTTCCATCAGCTCCCAACAGTGAATGTAGATAAGTATATAAGAATCTGCCTAAAGAAAAACACTGAAACCAAAAGGAAGAACATGAAGAATGATGAAGAGCTGAAGAATGTAAAATGGCTTTCAAGAGCTGAAGAATAATGCAAGATGCCTTTGAAGAGCTGAAGAACAATAAATGTAAGATGCAGTACCTGAAGAGCTTTGGGACATCATCTCTTGGAGCTTCTTGTCTGCTGCAGTGATGGCCAATTCGTTGTTCCATTGCACAAGCTCCAGAACAGGTCCTTCTTCCGGGCTTACTTCTGCACTGTCTACAACCCTAAAATATTGTGGGTATTGATAAACCAGAGCTTTGCGAAAGTCAGCAGGTAGTCCAAGAGCCTGTGCTAAGTGCGCAACCTTCCCGAGTGCCAGCTGCCTGGAGCTTGACATCATTAGAAGCTTTCTTAGTTTATCAACAAGCTCTGGCTTCATTTGTTCTTGAATTTGGCATTCTTCTTTACAAAGGGCTTCAGCTTCAGGTGTGAGATGAAAGTGAGTCGATAGCAGCAGCATTCTTGCATTGTCCTCGTCCTCATCTTCCTCCACTTGAAAGATTGCAGGAAATCTCTTCAGAAATGAAAGAAATTGCTTCTTGCGTGGGAATCCAATGTCATCTCTATTCTTTCCTAGTTCCAGTAATGTCATGGACCACTGGGGTTGCTTCACCAGAAGATCTTTGATCCGCCATGCCATCTTCAGCTTCTTCTCTCTCTCCATAATGTCATCGTAGTCATGTTCCTTGATCTCACGAATTCTCATGCTGGTTGGATATAACTTACCTGTAGGACATTGCTTGGATCCTGATGTTTCTGATTCTGATTCTTCAGACTCGTCTTCTTCTGCAGAAGAATCATCTCCCGTTTCTTCTGCAGAATTTTCAGTCACAAGACGACGACTGGAACAGTACCCATGTGAAAGCTGCTGGAGATGAATTCCTAGGCGTTCTTCCATGGTCCGAAATCTGAAGCTCCAGTAGGTGCAAGAATAATCCATGAACCCTAACCCTAGGTGATGGACGGGAAGAGATTGCTTAACCAGCTCCTTCTCCCTAGCAGCAGCAGCAGCAAAGCATCCATATGCAAAATCCTCGCCGGTCCGAGAAGCACTAACGCCATGACACTTGCAGATGTGATTGCTAGCTACTTCTTTGTTCATCAACAGTTGCTGCTGCCGGAAGAGGACAACTATTACTTCTGGCAAGAGCAAACGTCCTTCCCAGGCGCGCCGCCTCCAACAGCAGCTCCCTCTCACAGCAGCTACCGCCATCACCACCTCCTATCCCTAAAACCGTTCTCCAATTCAACAAAAAATTGCAAAACAGTTTGCCAGCCATGGTCATAGCTCCAATACGCTATTGAACTCCTCCTCCTTGTCCTTCTCTTCCTCCTCACCCATTTCGAATCCCACAAAACACGTCTAACACACACTTGCTTGCCGTTCTACTTCTCCAAATCTACCCACAAATTTCAAGCTCCAAAACTTTTCTCTACAATCGTGTTTCCCTCCAAGATCTTTGGGTGTCCTCTCGTCTAATTTCCAACATCTGCGCCTACCTTCACATGTCGCAATACTGTAAGAGATTTTAATGCAGCTTGTGTATTGCGGAGCTGCTGAGGGTATCAATTCCAAAAGCCCTGCTTCTTTGAATCCCGACGTTGCTGGAGGGTTTAGGGTTTTTGTGAGGAGAAAGAGAAACCAGTTTCTCTTGAATGCATGAAATTGTGTTGTGCCTTGACCATTTGCGTAGGGTAAGAGCATGCCCAACGGCAGCAGTAAATTGGCCTTTACAGTACACTTTGTGCGTGAAGATTTACATGAAAAACACTGTGACTCTTATATGAGCCTGGTAAAAATGCACATGTTCTCACTGCCCTGCAAGAGCACCTGTAGCAAGAAATGACTGTTTCTCATTGGCGAACTACAATGACTAGTGGGTACCCATGATGGTCGGACACAATCCGCCCGTGCCTGGCTTTTTTTTTTTCTTCACTTGGATGGTCTTAAGACTCCCATATATACTCAAACCATAGTTAAATGGAATTGAAGGTGAAAGAACCACA
>Ga0209611_10011730_pt1 | contig 12515 bp, 4 predicted proteins | sample S1TSphgellanicum_3_FD_187693 | JGI IMG/M metagenome (GOLD analysis project Ga0209611, IMG submission 187693) | Host-associated microbial communities from peat moss isolated from Minnesota, USA - S1T2_Fc - Sphagnum magellanicum MG (SPAdes) (version 2) | ecosystem: Host-associated > Plants > Peat...
CTCTGCACTTATTCATTTCACAATTTCAACTTGACCTAAACACACATGATCTAATAATCTATGATTGTGCTCAAACAAAGTTCCTTTCACATAATCTTTGTCATATTTACAAAACAAACTTATAAACCAAAAATGACACAGAATTGTGAGCTTGCTGCAACAACTCCTCAAGCCTGGTTTGAATTGTTTGTGATAACCATCTTGGCGGGTAGAAGGTGATGACGGCCAAAGTTCGAAAGCAAGCTCATGCGCATCCATACTTGAACAATAGGTGCCAAAAACTTTAGCGGGCACAATGGAGCTTCAATGCAAGCTTTGTGAACCAGAAGAATGGTGGTGGCTCGTTAAAAACGATGAGCTAAAAAACATTCATGCTATGTTGTTGTTTCAACCTTGAAATGAAAGGAAAAGTTTACAAATGGGAACAACAGGGACTCGAGACATGCATTAGACTAACCTTAACTTCCAAATGAATGATCTTATGATTTCATCCACATCCAATCCCATATTGTAAAACAATATTAAATCCAAGTCTAATTCCTAAGATTATGGAATGGGTATTGGATGGATTTCATTTGGATTTTGACTAAACATCTAAATTTTTACTTCAGACCTTCAATCTTCATTCTACATTATATTTAATGCATGTATAATGTTAATCATTGTATTCAAAATTTGCCCATGCAATGTATACCCCAAGTTTGCAACTGACCTTAAATTACATATAATTTTACATGAAAATGTAACCTTGCATTTCCTTAAACAAAAGAAAACATTTTGTCTTTAAGGAAATCTTTTTAATTTTGATTTTTTAAAGGTGATAAGCATGTTTTAAAATAATAAAAGCACATCCACATAAGGACAATTAAAGGCATGTTTTCATTTTATTTTTCATGCCATGCTTTTAGCCCCATCCATTTATGCTTCTCCATAAATTTGGGAGATGAATGGTTAACATTGACATACAATTAAAGATGAATGAAATTAAAAACAGTTGTCAACACCTCCTTTTCCATTACTTTTCAACTATTAAAACACCTTAGAAATTACACAAATTTCTTTGGGAGGAAATTTTTAAACATGGTGCAACAAATCAATTTAATGTTGATGTTTAGAACATTTAATTGTGATTTTTCAAAATTAGGATCTGCAAAAATTAAGGATTGTCAACACAATCCTTGGTTCTTTATATTGTGAATGCACCATATTAAGCTACTTAGCTATTTACTTACCTAACACATACCTACTTATTTAGTTAAATATGTCCTACCTACCAACCTACCTACTTACTAACCTACCATCTACCTACCTATGTTTTACCTAACTACTTGTTTACCTACCATCTACCTACTTATGTCCTACCTACTTAACGACCTACTTACTTATCATCTACCTACCTATGTCCTACCGACCTACCTACCTACCTACCTACCTACTTATATTTTATTTATCTATCTACCTACCTACTATCTACCTCTATTTTAAAACAATTTTCCAAATTTACCTATAGTTTACATAAATAAGTATGAACATTTAAAAAATAGGTAGGTAGGCATGTGTACCTACCTATCTACCTAGTCGTGTACATACTAATCCTACTTATGAAAAAAATGAAATTCAAATGTTATTATACACATTGACAAAAAAATTCATGGAAGTTCAAGGATACATGTTAAAATCTATTTGGAATCATATTGTTTTATAAAGTGGTGGGGTGGTTTGATTTAGATTTTTGAATAACTATTTATACGTAATAAATAGGTATTTAATTCTATGAATTTACTTTTTGAACATACCTCTGAATTAATTAATAAAACTATTTAGTATTTTAACACGTTATTTTTTAATATATATATAAGTGTAATTTACATAGTAAAATGTCAATGGTCAATTATTATGTAATTATCAAATATTTTAATAAATTTTCCATGTTCGTGAAATTAGAATCAATACTAAATTAAAGATAAAAAGTTATTTAATTCATTAATCAAGGATACACTAATCCATGATAAATAATTGAAAGGTAGTAAAATACTTATTAAGTGGTTCATATCTTAGATATTTATTAAATGTTTCTAGAGTTTAATGTATAAAGCTTAAATTTAGGGTTTATGGTTTAAAGATGAATTATAAGGTTTATTGTTGAAAGTTGATTTATAGTGTTGAATAAATAGTTACATAATGTTTTTCCATTACTATGGTAATATTTCATATTGGATTTTGCTTTAAATTCATTTTTTTATTAATATGTCTTAATTCATAGTTTAAATGAAATTTGCATCCAAATCAACTAAATCATTATAAATCTATAAATTGTATAATATTTGTTTATTTATATGCAGTTTAAGTTGTATCTATGTATAGATGTATGTGGATGTGGATGTGTGTTGAAAAGAATACATAAAGTTGTAGGTCATCACATGTACATCATAAATATTTTGGTGTGTGGTACATATTTATGTGTGTTTTTTGTGCGGGTGTGAGTAAATGTTTATGTTGTTTTGTGTGGGTGTTGTGTGTGTGTTTCATGTGGATATTATGTTTGTATGTTTTTTTATAAAAATTTCAATATAGTTCAAATATGAATTTCAAACTAAAATAAATAGTTGTAATGTAATTAATTAATTGGTTTTTATGTGTTTATATATATGTTTGTCTTCAACACAAAAAAATGGAATGTAATACTATATACAATTTCTCTATGTATATTGTTGCATTTCATTTTCTATGTTGAAGGCATTTTACCCAACAAAGATCAAAATTATTACATTATAACTTACATGTTTTATTGAATTTTCAAGATTTTGTCTATATTTTAAGTTAACTTTTTAATGGCCACCATGTCATAATTGTTTGTGTTGTTGTAGGTGAATCATATTTTGGTTTGGATGTGGTGTATCATTAAATGTATTTCTATTTTTTAAGGTTGATGGGTTTGAGGTTATGGTTTTGTGTTTAGGGTTGTAGATTCTTTCCTAAAAATAATAACCTAACAACATGGTGTGCATGTTGTAATGACAATTAAACAAAAATTATAGATTGAACTACATTGTTAAACTAAAAACAAATCTAATTGTGCAAATGTTCTATTTTTCATAGATGTTGTTGATTATTTTTTATCAACAACAATTATGGAAGATAGAATATTTGTGCAATTTGATTTGTTTTTAATTCAACATGTAGTCGAATCTATGATTTTTTCAACTAACATTGCAACATTCACACCATCATGTTATTTTCATCATCAAACTATTCATCACATCATCATAAGTTCATGATTTCAACTTATCCCCTAAAGAAGAAGTTAGTTCACAACTTTGAAGTTTTTTCTTTCAAAGCTTGATATCAAATAACATTAGACCCTTATTATACAATGTGAGTCTTGCACTTTATTTTTCAAATGAGATTTTGTTCTTGCTGCAATAAATCGTGATCAACAATCCTACATATTATGGTTTCTATACTTTTTTTTTCCTTCATGAATAGATTTGAACACATACCCACAAGGTTAAATTTTGACCTTTTAAAAAAACTTTTCTTTCTAATCTTGGTGTCCACCAAGTGATTTATAATTGAAAGTTTGAATAAATATAACATTGTCAAGTTATTGCTTGGATTTTTGAAGTTTTGTACAGTTTTAAATCAATTAAATATGTGTTATTTCATTTGGATAAAAGACTTAAACAAATTGAATGGAAAAAGGACTGAAAATTGGCTTGAAAATTAGTGCACATAATATTACCCCTTCAATTTTATAATATCCCAATAGACCCCTTCATCCACACTCTTCACCCCTTTCAATTTCAAAACTATGTAAATTTTATGGAATTTAGCAAAATGGCTATTATCATTAACATTTACTCCAATCCTTGATATGGAATATTTTCATATCTAATCCTTGGCTAGTAATATTATAAGAATATTATTCCATTTAAATTATGGGTCAAATAGATGGGGCATGTAATAATTATGAAAAATATTTTCCAAGCCATGAGGAATTTTCTGAAATTATAATTTTTATTCATTATTACACATAAAAATTATATAATATAATTATGTGATAATATATTTCAACACATGTAAAATAAAATTTTCACTCCATGGTTATAATTTGATTCTATTTTGCGGTATATCTTTTGATAATGGAGATTTGACCATTAAAAAATTTCCACTATGATGCTACTACATAACAATGACATGGTAATTTACTTGTGAATGATAGGGTCATACATGGTTGCCATGAAGGCCCAATGTCATGCACATGGCAATGGGCATGCCTTAAGTACTCTTTTGTGTAACTAAGTTTCATGAATTCTATGAAACCTTAATAGTATATTAGCCTAGATTTGTTATAGTGTTAGTGACAAATCAATGATTCGACTCGACATTAGTTATACAATAAATTTAATATCTTTTAAGTCACCTTGCTTTTGGGCTTGCCTTTGTCCTTTCATGTTAAGTTTTGAGTTAATATCCTTAAGGTCACTCAAATAAAAGACCAACATTCCAAATTCAACACAAGATGGAAACCATCCTTCTTTACCCCTTCTCTCCCACATTGATATTCTTTGAAATATACTAGAGTTTAGCCTACATGGTTAATATTTCATTTTCTAACTCAATATTTTGATGTGAAAGCCCATTTAAATTCTAGTAGCCTATCAATCATGGTTAATATATTATTTTGATGTGGATTCCCATTATTGTAGTGTGAATGCCCACTATTTTGGTGGGTGCCCCTTAATTCACAAATATTGGTCAAAAAAAAAATTTCACCTGTAATCAAATATTAAAAAATAATTACTTTTCCTTAGCCATTTTCATGCACATTGTCATGTTAAATCAAATTCGAAAAAAAGTTGTAAATAAGTTATCCTTCAATTTAACATCCTTCAAAATGCAATAATTCATTAAAAATTTTCATTGTTACAACTACTTTCAATGAAAGATAATCCCTTACTTTGAACTCATAAGTTGTCTTCAACTCTTTCCATCCATTCCCAATGCTTATTTTGGGTGACCCATTGATATTTTTGTCTTTAATAACACACACTTTCATGTGCTTGACTTTTTTGTGTCTTTCTCGCATTGTCACTTTCATGCCAATCTTGCCACCGTGTTTCATTAGGGGTTTAAGGTAGATTAATGTGGCATTTTCAAGCTAGTGTCAGTGTGAAAATATCAATAATTTGTACAATGGAAAAACCTATTGTCACACAAAATGATACTAAATAATACACCCATTTAGTTTTTAAATGTGTATTAAAAATGATCTTAATTTTATATTATAAATTGACTGATTGATTTTGGTTTTTAAGTCTAAAACTAGCTCTTGTAGATTAACATAAAACTTGCAAAAGGAACTTTTATATAATTACCAGTGGTCTTTAAGCATGTTATTGTGTGTGAGAATTTGATGGAATGTTGGTGCTTCCAAACCACATTTTTATACTACCATTTAATATATACTAGGACTAGGTGCATGTGGCACTATAGGCATGATGTTATATAATATCAAAATCTTATGGAATTCTAGTGTTTCCAAACCACACTCAAAACTCAATGTGTCAAAATTTTATGTGCATGCATGTGACTAGTACCATCATGATTATAAGTAAGCATACACATGATATAACCATTCAATTCTTTTATCAACTCATGCACCATTGATCTACAAATAGGATCCAACTCCAAATCCTTCATTCCCCATCTATCAATTGATCCAACATATTTACCAAAAAAATTGACAATTGTCAACTAGTGCAAAAAAATGGATTATTCACTAGCTGGGTTTTATAGAAAAGTCTAAAACCAAATCCAAGTGGAGTCTAATTGCTTAACAACAAGTAAATCTTCTTGATATGTTTACACATGAGAGGATGGAAGCATGAGTTCACCTCCATCACACCCCAAGAAGACTAGTTCACATTGTCATGAGTACCTTTGAGAAAGGAAAGAGGAAAAAGGAACTTGCTGTGAAGAAGGTAATTCTAGGAAAAACAACAACTAGGTTATTTTTTTCCCTTTCATTGGTGACGTTTCACCACAAAGAGAAAATTGTTATACATATAGGTAATATAAGAACCTTTAATATCAAAATTTTAAAAAATGTTATAAGTCTTGATATATAATCCATTTTAAATATTCATTGGTGTGAATAAATTAAATATTATTATACAATGTTGAAATAAAATTTAATGGTAAAAATATGATACTATTTATAAATAAATTTTTATATTGTAATTATAAAATAAAATAAAAGTGTAAGGGGTGGGAAATATGTAATTTATTTTTTTAGTAAAAAATTTGATATCATATTAAATTAAGTATGAAAATAAATAAATAAATTCATTTTACATGTGTAAAATATATATTATTAGAAATATATTAAATTAATATATGCATAAAAATAAATTTATATAATAATTTCAAAAAATAGTACTTTAATATTTATTATTATTACTCAAATTAAATTAAATTAATTAAATTAATATTAGGTTTAATAATACTTCATATTCAATCTGATTGATATGTAGATATACTTGATTTATGATCCATTTATACATAATAGGAACCTAATAGGCTCTCTATGACATAGGTTAAGCATAATCATATATTAACCAGTAATAATTATTTACCATCATGATGTAAATTAACCATGTTTTTAGCCACAATAATAATTGTCTTTGGCCATGTTTACCCTAGATTTAACATTGTGTGAATGATTTTAGATGCTTGAACATGTATATGATTTGAATTGTTAATATCCAAATTTTATAATAATAATAATATATATTATATTAGTATTAAATTATGATCTTGATATTCCTATGTCATTAATAAATTTAGTTTAAATGTTAACAAACAATGGGATAAAATGTCAAATTATAAGTGTAACTTAGATGTACTAACATATTATTAATAAAAAACAACAACATTTAGATACATGTGAGCATCACTAACATGATTAATAATATGAGTAAGCATACACATGATATAACTATTTCAACTCTTCTATCAACTCATGCATTACGAATCTACAAATAGGATCCAACTCCCAATCCCTCATTCCCCATCTATCAAAAATTTGATTTAACATGTAAAAAAAAAAATTGAAAATCGTCAATTAGTGCAAAGATTGGATTATTCACTAGTTGGGTTCTATAGAAAAGTTTAAAACCAAATTCAATAGAGCTATGCATCCTCATTTAGAGCAACATAGCAAATTTCCGCCCTCCTTCCCAAGCATTTGCTTACATATCCTATTTTATGTTCCTCAACAACAAATAGGCTACCCTAAGAACATTATAAATTTTTTATATTTTCTTTTCAACCTATCCTGCATATTTGAGACTTCAAGGGTAGTCAAATAATCTTGTTTAGAATAAGCAACCGGAGTTGGAGATTGTTTAACAACAAGTAGAGCTTCTTGATTTGTTAATGATTAATACTTTAATATTTAATATTTTTAAATTAAATTAAAATAATTAGATTATTGTTATTAAATTTAGACTTCATATTCAATATGATCAATTTATTCAATTATATATAATTGATTTATGATCCATTTATACATAATAGAAACCTAGCAAGCTCCCTAGGAAATAGGTTATTAATTTTATAAATCATATATAATTGGTAGTAATTATTTAACCATCATGATGTTTACCATGTTTTTAGCCACAATAATAATTGTCTTAGGCCATGTTTAATTAATTGTATTTTATTTAATTAATTATGGACTAAATTGTCAACCTTGGACTTTTCAAAAAAATTGGTGGTTAAGATCAAGTTTTCTAAACAAAACATCGAAAAAATCTCTTTGATTGATCATTTAGTGAGGTAAAAAAATGGGATACAAATTATAATTATTATCAATAAAAAAATTATTAATAGAAAATATTTTTTTAAAATTTATATTATTAGATTGTTATTTAGTATGTCATCGAATTCCAATCAAATATTATTATATAGAAATCAATCAATCATTATGTTGGGAAATTAAACTAACAACATTCCAAGTGTTGGGGTAAATTCATTGGTTTATTTGAATCCAATGTATGACATTACAAAAGATTAAGGTGGTGCCCAAAAATATGACACACTTTGTATGTCACTCTAAGACTTTTAAATTCGCTTATTGAATATGTTGAGACTTTTAAATAATTCATCATTAACTTACTAGCTAAACTTTTGGACTCTTTTTCAACAAATTTACCATGCACCCACAAGAAGCAAAATCCAAGGTAAGGAGAGACATTAAATAACACTGGATGCCTTGAGGTTGCAATTCCAATGGCACACCCTAAACTGGTGCTAAAGACTTATTAGTGGGACAAGCACACCAATACATTTAGTTAGGTGGATGTAGACTCTGGCCTTTCCCATCGTGGGGAACCCATTGAAATAATAATGTAGAATGGTGAAATTGCAATCCCTAAATAATAAATAAACCATTCTCATGAAGACAATGTCAAGGAAATTGATTGCAAATCAATCTACTTTCCAAACCAATTACTATCACTTATTAACTTTACTAAACTACTCATATAAATTTAGTAGAATTAGATCTCAAAAGTTCATGTAGAAGGTAATGAAATAATAGAGAATAATTTATTTCCTTTCAAAGGACGGTCCTATTACTGTTTACAACTATCATTCATCATTGATTTAATGTATAACTTGTGTACATGTGGAAATGGAACACACACATTCTTATTTATAATGTGAATATAAGACCATCAAGTTAATATACTAGGTTTTACTATGCTTCCAAAACTTCATTATAGTTTAATGCCAAGTTTAAACCATTAACTTCTTTGAAGCCTTGCAACCTTAAATACCATAAACCCTAATTTACTTTTAAACCCTCAAAAAACTATACCGTATTCTTAAAAAACCTTCCATAGAACCCTAAACCCTAACAAAAACCTTCTTTAAAACCTTAAACCCTAATCCTCCAAAACCTTTTCTAAAGCCCTAAACCCTAATCTTCCAAATCCTTCCCTAAAGCCTTTAAATGCCCTTATACATCAAAATATTCTTAAAATCTAAACACTAAACCATAATCTTCCAAAAGCTTTCTTAAAACCTTAAACCCTAAATCTTCCAAGCTTTCAAACCCAAAATTGTGCCATAACACAAAATTCAATCCTTAAACTTGAATCCATGATACATTCAAACCAAAAACCCTAAACACAAAACCTTTAAAACCACATTGCACAATAAACCCAAAACCCAAAAATGTCAACATCTTTAAGATTCTTACTCTATACCCAAAAACATAAATGATTCGAATAGGTTATAAAATGGTAAAAAATAATAATTTGTAAATAAGAATTTTGATATTTTATTTTTTAAACCTTTAGGGTGGATGCTAGATATTTTATTCCTATAAAGATAAATCATCCATAATTTTCATTATATTTTCCTTAACCATGGATAATTTTTTTCCCATAAAGAGAAGTCATCCATAATTTTCATTCTATTTTCTTTAACCATGGATTTTTTTTCCCCATAAACAAAAAAATCATCCATGATTTTCATTATATTTTCCTTAACCATGGATATTTTTTTTCCCATAAAGAGAAATCATCCATAATTCTCATTCTATTTTTTTAAACCATGGATATTTTTTTTCCCATAAAAAAAAATCATCCATAACTTTTTTAAAAAATTCCTAAATCATGGATAAATTTTTTCCATAAAGAAAAATCATCTATAATTTTCAGGTTATTTTCTTTAACCATGGATAATTTTTTTCCCACAAAAAAATTTTATCTTTATTTTTCATGTATTTTTCCTTGAATGTGGATTTTTTTTTTCCAAAAAACAAAAGTATCCTTACTTTTCAATTTCTTCCATGAATGTGAATTATATTTTCCCACAAAATAAAAAAATCCTTATTTTTCACGTTTGTTTACATTTAGAAGGCATGGTATTTTTCCACAAACAAAAATTCATCCAACTTTTGGATGTCATCTTCATTAAATATCCATATTTTTCTTGATAGATGTTTTTTATTCATAATTAGATAGAAAATAATTTCATCCAAAAGTTGGATGAAACTCGAAGTCGAGATGGTAATTAGGGTTGTGTTTTCTTTTCATTCGCTTTTTGTTTCCTCATTTCTCTTGTTCCTTCCATCTCTCTTTCTCATTCTGTTGCGTTCTTCCTGTGTCACGTTTTTTTTCTCACTACCTTTCTCTCTCTCAAGGTCTCCCTCTTGCATGCTTTCTCTTTCACAACACCTTTATTTCATAGTCTTTCTCTTTCACAACCTCCATCTTTCTATGTCTTTCATTCATTTCGGAGTTATTTGGTGAAATCAAACTCGATACGCAAGGCATTAAGGACTTGGTGAACAAGAACGCAAGAAGATATCAAGTTGAAGTCAACCATTCAACATTGCAAACAAAAGCGCTCAACAACGCGAAGGAGAACACTCAACAACGTTTCCCCAACTCCTCCATTGCTAGGTAAGACTTCCAATTTCCAATCTTGGTAATTTAGGGTTTCAAGAACCAAATCTTTTGAAGAGCTTTTCACAATCACTTTCTTCACCATGCACAAACCACAAATAGGTAAACATTTTTCCCTTTTATGCTCCTTCATTGCCTTTATTGTGCAAAACAATAGTGACAAAGAACTCCCGTGCATATGTTACGTGTCCAAAAAGAGACCTAGCAAACCACAAATAGAACCATTCTTTCCATTTTGTAGACTCCAAAAATTAGGATTAAACATACTTCACAATTTAGGACATGTCTAGCACTATATAGAATCAATTATAGAGTCCCATTCTCAAATTTCTCCCAATCTCAATTGTTTGTCCAACTTTACACTCCATTTACATTATTTCTTCCATGTACTATGTGCGTTTGTACCTCATTTTTTTGCACACATGTTTAGGTGTGTTTGTGTGTCGGTCTATCCATGTGTGTCTATGTGGGCCTATTTGTAGCTATGTGTCTTTGTGTCTATGTGTGTTGGTTTATTTGTGTGTGTTAGTGCATGTCTTTGTGTCTATGTGCGTTGGTTTATTTGTGTGTGTTAGTGCATGTCTTTGTGTCCATGTGTGTCCATATGTGTCCGTGTGTGTCTATGTGTCTATGTGTGTCTATGTATTTATGTGCGTCAATGTGTTTGTGTGTCATGAACTCTTATATCCACTCATCTATGTATTTATGAAGGATTATTAGACTATTTGAAGGTGAAAGCATGAATAGGGGGATTATTTGGACTATCACACTTGTAATTATTTTGGATTACATACAATTGTAAAATTTAAAGCCATATTCAGGATTAACATTATCAAATTTTTAATTATTCATGTTGTCATAGGCTTCAATTGGAATCATCATTAAAAAATTAGATGAATTCTAAGAAGATTATGGAATCATAATGGACTTTTGAAATGACAACACTATGCTTGTCAGACAGAAAAAATGAAAATTGTGGACTCAAAAAATACATCAAAGTAGTGTCAAAATAAAAATTTAAAAAAAAGCATCATCAAATGAAGAATTGATTAGTGAAGTGCATTGAAATTTTCCTAATATATATATTTTAATTAAAAAGAAATTTAAATGATGTGATTGTTATAAATTTTATTTTTGGGAATCCATTTCATGTTAAATTTTTTAATCTTTTGCATGGATTTTTTTATCAATCACATGTTTAGGGATATTCATAGGTTGGTTTCTTAATATTTATGATTAAAACCATTGGGGATAGTTATAGGACTTATGGTTTGATAATTGTTAAAACTATAAAAAAAATTACTAGTGTTAGATTATGGACTTTCAAATGCCATTTTTGAGACACCTAACTATGCTTTTGCCCTTGAGTGTCCTTGTGATTGTTTATCATTATACTTTTGCTTATGGATCATATTTGTGTGTATTATGTGTGTGTATTTGTTTGTCCGTGTCTATTGAATTCCTCAATTTGTGTTTATAATTCCTTGAATCCTTGTACTTCTTCCTATATTTCATTATCATACCTCACACATCTTTAGTACATGTGTCAAGCAATGTTAGAAATATTTCCATTAACATTTCCCTTTTTATTGTTTGTCAAAGTCCATCAATTGGTGTAGATGGTTTTAAGTGTTATCCATTTCTCTTCTATCCATACTAATATAAATCTCGATTTTTGTAATACAATCATGTATTTTGTGTCTTGGTTTCTACACTAATTTATATACTATATATCATAGTGCAGCTTTCAACATGAGTATATGCATTCGACTATATCCATAGCAATCATAGTTATAACTACATATCTCCACATAATTACATGCCAATTTTGCGTATTATATTCATATTTTTGTTCATTATTTTTGTCAACAATTTGGATTTTTGTGAAGTAGATCTAAAACATCTCATGAGCAATGAAGAAAAGGGGTTAGGAAGACAAACTTGAAAAAATGGCGATAGAAGCATTGTAAGTTTTCCAACACATTTCAATTTCATATGCAATAATAATAAGAAGATGCACTCAGAAATGCCTAG
>Ga0209611_10011731_pt1 | contig 12515 bp, 10 predicted proteins | sample S1TSphgellanicum_3_FD_187693 | JGI IMG/M metagenome (GOLD analysis project Ga0209611, IMG submission 187693) | Host-associated microbial communities from peat moss isolated from Minnesota, USA - S1T2_Fc - Sphagnum magellanicum MG (SPAdes) (version 2) | ecosystem: Host-associated > Plants > Peat...
TAGTATTCAACAAAACTGTAAAAGGCTTTATGCAAGTGTTTTGACTGCAATTGTTATCAAGGTCTCCCACCTCTTTTTCACCATCAAAAGTTCTCCTTTCCTCTTTAGAACAAGAGTTTGGTCTAAAACTGTATTTTGCAACAGGCCATGCATGAAAAACCGGGGCTTGGCTGGGGTACTCACACAGTTGCTTTTACCTTGGATTTTCCTGCATGAAGTTTATGTGAGGTTTGAGCGGCGGATATCCAAGATGTAGGATAATAGCTGTCAAGCCCTGATGCCTTTGAATTACCACCAACACCTGGCATTTATTATTTGCCAAATTTGTTGGAATTTTTTTACTAGTCTTGAAGTCTCATTTAGCATTCAAAAGAATGGTCCAGACATCAAGCATAATGCCCGTGAATTGTAAACCCATGACAGCAGCTGCTCCATCTATTGTACAAGGAAGGAGGGATTTCCGCATTTTCCATTGCATCTTCAGGTCAGTGGCAATTTAACTCTTGCTTCCTCTCCTATTAAATCTAGAGTGTCCACCCAATCTGTCAATGCCAACTTTTTTCAGTGCCATCACCATGCTTTTTTGAAGGCACTAACACAGTGTAATTCTAGTAGAAGATATACCTAGTAGCCAAAATGGCCCAACTCTGCTGGTTGAAATGTACAATTTATTTTCGATGATCTACAATTCTTTCAGGGAAAACTCCACATTCAAGAGTTTCTCTTAAACTTTATGTTATTGTTGAGCAGGTACATATTTTTCCTTTATTTGCCATGTGCTATATATATACTGTAATTGACTTTCTGGTACCCTTTTAACTACCCTATCTAATTGGTAACTATTTAGGACTACCTTAATAACCTGCCCAGATAACATGTGTTTGAGGTTTACCCTTACCCAAGGGACAGAAATTAGTGAGAAAAATGTACCTATGCTTGTTGGACAACTCTTTGTAACTTGTTTTAATTTTCTAGCAATTAATGTAACCTACATTGTTAGTGACTCGTCTACAAAAGTTCACAAGGGATAAGAGTCTTGGTAATGGCAATTATCCCATAGGCTACGTTTCTTGATAAATGAATTTGATCCAACCACAAAATTGGTCATGAAGAACACCCAGTCAAGACAATCTTGGTGAACTTTGATTCCCTTATTAGTTTCATGGTTATATGGACTGGTCAAGACAATGTTGGCAAACTTTGATGCCTGCATTCGATTGATGGTCATATGGACAATTTTGCCTTTCAAGAGTTTGCAAAGGTAACTAAATTCCTCATCTATCTCAATTTACAAATCCATGAAAATTTGATATTATAGGTGAAAATTTCGGGGATGGGAATTCTATGAAATGGCACAAGAGTGTTCCTTATACATGCATGGTTTGCAACCTTGGCAAAAGCTTGAGGTTTACACAGTTCTCCTTTTGGGAAGCGATGGGGGAATTTTTTTTTTTTTTTCAAGTTGGACAAAAGCAAGAGCAAGCTTTTGGAATATGTAGTAGAATGTGTGTGTGGAAAGTGTGATAAACATAAAACTCTTGAAACAAGAATAAAACTTTGTAGGACAAAAATGGTATGGAATCAATTGCTAATAGTCTTTTGTATAATAAGATTTCCCATGGGTTTTCACAAAGGTTCCAAAGAATTTCAAAACATGGCTTTCCTATGTGTGTTTTTTCACAACTTTGAAGATTGATTACAGAAATGTGATATTTCACATGATAGTTGATGGAGTTCAGATGAAGTTTATCCATCATCCTTAACTTTTCATTCTTCACTTGTCAATCATGAAAGGTGCCCATTTATGAACACTCACTTTTCATGAGGTTGTTCTAATATACATAATAAGTTGTTTTCATGTTTGTTGAAACATTAGTGTTGTATCAACCTTTTGGTTGAAGTTGATGCAAAATTGACTTTGATCATGATAAAACAAACTTAAATATTTTACTTTTTACATGTTCCTTAAAGACAATATATGGCTATTGAAAGTAATTTAATTAAAAAGTCTTTGATCTACAAGAAATTAAATACATACATTGTGAACAATTGAAATTTTTTTTCAGTATTTAGTAGCATGTATTAAAATTTTAATCACACATAGTAACTAATGTTTTTATTGATTTTTATTGTTGTTTGGATGTGTTAAACTTTCACTCAAACATAAAAACTCAAAATTTTATTGATTTTCACCTTTTGTTCTTGTATTGAATTTTTTGTTACACATGGAAATAATTGTTTTTCACTCCCACGTTCAATTTCATGTATAATGGTTTCAATCACTTATCTAAATGGTTTTGGTTGTCAAAAGTTTTTTAATTCTACTTCCTAGATTTCTTGACCATGTTTGTTTTGACTTTGGTTTTTGTAATTCTTTGGTTGAATCTTATGTACAAGTTTCACTCATGTACTTATACAATCACATGTTGAATATTTAAAGTTTTAATTTAATGCCCATTCATTGTAACTATTTTATTTTATAAGTATTTGTATTCTAATATGCTATATGATTTTCTATGAATTTTTAAAGCATCCTCACACATACTGAATATTGAGATTTACATCAACTTTTCTCACCTCCCTTATTACTTATTTACATATTTCAAGCCCCATCCATAAACTTGAAAGTGGGATTCTAAAAAGTGGGAGGCCACTAATAATAGAGCAAGTGGACCATTCAGATAATTTAATCAATCAATAATAAGAAGAGATTGTGCCATGGGGACCAATCAAATGATCTAGCCAATGCACTTTAGGATTTATATTATGCAATGGCTTTTACCACCCACCATATCTCGTGCAAATAAATTAACCTGAAATCAATTTTTAAAACCAAATTGACAAGTTCATTAGAAACCAAGGATGAGCTAAATAGAAATGTTCACTATTTTATGTAAAGAACTTTTCAAATTTTACAAACCTTACAATAGTGGAAAGTTCTTTGCTAATCAGATTAGGTTTTTCCACAAATGGATGTTTTACTTTTATTAATCTTAAAAGGACATTTTGTTAATGGAAGTGACTAAATATTCATGGACAAATTTTGAATTTTTTTTTAATAGACATGCAAGGAGGTTCATAGCAAAAGTCATGGCCTTTTATGTAATATATTCAATTTTCAAATAATGCACTTTAATTAAAGTAAGTTTTAAATACATTTATTTCTATTGGACACCATACACCATACCCTTCACATAGAAATAAAAAATGTTTTGCTTTATGATTAATAAAGGGACTTATATGATGTAAAAATTTGGTGGAGATGTGGTCCACATCAATACACCTTTAAGTGGGTTGTCATGTCGAAAATGTCACCCATATTGTTGCAATCAAAGCAACCTACCACCTAGTGATTGGGGAGCAATTTTTACAAACAAGGTGAATTTCTTCCTCTACTTAGGTGATTTTAGGGCAATTATATTTAAATATCAAAATTCTTAGAAATTTGCTTTAATTCCCCAAAAACATCAATGACACACCTTTAAAATGCCTTGTTTCAATATCAAGTTCATAATCCTTGGCAATACAATAAACTATATTAATTTTGACCAAAAACTGTGTATTTAATGTAAGCTACAATGATGTATTTTGAATTGTGTTATTGTTTATAAGTGTTATCACAAGCATTGTGCCAAGGAAAACACCATCATTCTCTAGACCTCACATGGTGGCCATGAGATTTCAAAATTTGTTGATCCTATTGGAAATAAAGGGTTCAACTGAGTGAGGAATGCATTTTCCAAACCTAATTATATTACTATTTTCCAATAATCGAATAGAGATATGTATCTAATCATGAAAAATATCATTCTTACGTTAGATTGTTTGTGTTAGATCTTCAGTAACATTCACTTGATGCTTGCATGTTTTACTTGAAATTTTTGTGCCATTGGAAAATGAAAGTCAATTTTGTAATATTTCCAAATAGAAGTTTTTAGGTGAAATTATAGGCAATACTATCCACCCAAATGATAATTATTCATGCACTTAATGAGGTCTTATTGTAACCAAAAGAAAGGCTCATAATAACTAATGACTAGTTGTTAAAAAGGGAAAACATTATTGGAACAAAATTCAAAAGAGAAGTTCTTTAAATCAAGATATTTTTGCAATGCCTAGATCAATGTAATGACATATTGTCATTTGGAGGATTCATTACAAATAAAAAACTTGAAATGTAACACACATATTGTAGGCCAACACATCACCAAACAATTCAACATGATAAGCCTTGAAGCACTCCATGAAAATTCAACAAGTTCAATGCACCTCCAACACAACCACACTAATGACCACCAACAAAAAAATCTACCATTTAGTTGAGCTTGCCTTGATTTCATCTCAAACAATTCAACAACCATGACAAGTTGTCAACTAAAGGCCTTCCTTTCATTGTGCGCCTCTTGTTCCCATTCAGATTTTGCAACTAGTTTAAGGGTTGGACCAAATAGCTCCTCCACTTGCTCTATCAATAGTTTAGAGTAGCAAATTCAATTCCTTAATTCAATTTGCCAACTTTTTTTCATTACCTTGGATCTTCAAGTGAGTTTCTAAATTTTTAACCTTACTACCCTCAATAGTTTGAGTAGTTAATTGGTTTTTGAGGTTCTTGAATTTGATGTGTTGTCAATCCAAATTCATTTGCATTTTAAGTTGCCAAATCTTCTAGGTTTAACGTTTTTTTATCACTAAAATGGGCAATCCACCCTACTCATAAATGATGATAACAAAAGTGAAAAGATTCAAAAAGGTGGAGAGGAGAAGGTTGACCTTGATGTTTTATAAACTTGCCCATTCATCAAGATTACTATTACCAACATAGTCTCACCCTTGATAATGCTAAGAATGGGGATGATTAGGGTAGCCATATGAACCTATTTCACTATCAACTATCCCATTGACTAACTATTAATAAATTGAAACCTACAACTATTGTTGAAGGGGATAATTGTGTACAAGTTATTACACCTTCGATAAACTTTTCATGAATGAAGTTTAAAATTTTGATGGAAAAAGCCTCACTCTTCCACTTGGAAATAGATTGGATGGGAAAAATGATAAATGTTACTTATCTTGGAGCTAGCAAATGTTTAAGTATTTGGCTAGAAACTTATACATGTGTAGTAAAATGGGTAACACAATGAATCCCCTTTCTAAGCAAAACTCCCTTCTCAAGGAAATCTTGGAATTGAATTATCAATTTTTTTTTTGTGTTCTTCAAGTTTTATGGTTGGGTTCAAATTTGCTACAATGCAAACTTGCACTAGCAAAACTCATTCAATTGGATTGCAAACTTGAATGCTTTAAGATTGTTGTTCCAAACAACTTTGGAGCTATTAATCTACACACTCCCCTTCTCTTTGCAAGCTTGAACAATTATTCATTCAACAATGTTGGCAATAGGACTTGAATAGAATGTTGATGTTAAATGTTCACTAAAAATAAAACTCAAGGCAACAAGTATGAATGCATTCTACTTCCAACAATGAGCTTGTTACAATAAAATTGATGGTAAACCCACCATACAATAAAAGAAAGTTTCAAGTTTGAAATTCAAATTGTTGGGCTCAAGAAGAAATGTGAACAATCCAAAAAATGAAAACACATCAACACAAATATGATTATAAAAACAACCAAAAAAAAAGCCACCACCCTTCTACAATCTTCAAATTAAACTAATCATACAATCTAACAAAAAAATCCCCCAATGTGAATGCAACAATTTTTTTTAGAATAATGTCACATTTGAACATGGCAATTTAAAGTCACAATTTTGACCAATGTTAGTTTGTTAGAAGCAATAATCCCTCCCCCTCTAGGAGTAGGGCCTAACAAACACATAAAATCATTTTTTACCATCTCCTTGCAAGTGCAATGCATAAGACGATCTAACCTTTGATGTTTCATTAACATAGGATGTAAAAAATGGTATAGTTAATGGGCTCCTTTGTCTAGATTCCACAAACATTTCATACATAGACCACCATTTTAGAATGTACATTAAATGAAATCTTTACGGTCCTACTATGAATTTTACACATTTGTTGAATTATTTCGACGTGGTTGTGCTCATCTCCCTTCATGTCTAATCTATGTGTTCATATTTTAACCTTTTTTAAAGGCAAAGGATTCATTTAATACCATGGAACACCATGCTTATGTACTTACTACTAAAACTACTTGTGAAATATTTTGTTAAATTGTTGAATGCAATTGAATCAAACTAGGAATCAATGTGTAGTTGTAACTATTTGTAAGAAGTGATGAGAAACTTTGGGCATCTTAATTTGTTGATATTTTGTGAAAATACTTGTGGAAGAAATTTCTAAAATTATTTCATGGAATTCCAAAAGAAAATTATGTCTTTGAATCACAACCACGTGTTGTAATGTTGATGTATTTTTAAAAAGTGATATATACATATATAGGGGAATTTATCTTTGCATTTTCTTATTGAACACAAAAATAAAGGATTTTTTTTGGGTATGTTATGGAATCATAAAATATTTTTAATTTTTTAAATAAAAATATTTTAAATACATTCTCATAACCCAATTCTAAGCACTAATGTTTTATTTGTGATGAATTTTCATCACTTGGCAACAAAAAAATGAGGATTGGGAAGGGCCTTTAAAAAAAATTGGGAAAATTTTGCCCAAATTTTCTAGATTTGGAGGCAAAAAAAAACACATTTGGACATTACGATTTCTCTTGTCATCACAACATATGAGGAATCCCAAAAACATTTACCTCTCTTTTTAATGAGTTTGACCTATTAACCAAATTTGGCTAAGCCCACTTGCAAATGATTTTCAACCCAACTACCTCACAAAATTGAAAAAAAGCTAAGAAATGCATTTATATTTATGTTAATTATGAATTGATTTGTTTCCAATAAGTTGCACTTTATATATTTTTGCACATCATTTGAAAAAAAATGAAAAAAAACTTAAGCATGCCAACATCTTTGCCATCAAACCACACAAACCACTTGTTGATGAAAGATGTTCAACATTTTTTTAATCATGTTTGATGAAAAATCATTTAAATATCCAAACTTTGACAACTTTTTTCTTTTTCAAATTTGTTCAAATGAAGCAAATAAAAACTTGATCTTGAAACTTATTAAAGAATATTATGTTAAATGTAATTTATAATTGTTCATATGATTTTTTAAAAATACTTTTGAAAGTCAACTATAGTTTCATGAATCAATTTAAAGTTTGTTTACAAGATTTTTGCACTTGTCATTCAACCTTGGAATTCTTTATTCCTTGTTTGATTTTTTTAATTTTTCATTCTTCACGTGTCAATGAGCCTTGAAAAATATTAGTTTATTGTTTGGTTTTAATTGTTGATTTTTCATTTGTCATTCAATTCTTCTTGTTTAAGTTTTGTTCCTGAAACTTCAAGTGTCATCTTTTGTGCTATATGTCAACATCTTGATAGGTTACTTTTACCAAGTTATTTTAAACTTTAGATATTTATGTTTTATGCACTTAATTTTTGAAATTATGAAAAACTTGAGTTAAGATTAGTTAAGTAATTCCTTACATGTGATGTTCGCCTCAATTAGATAGAGGTAAGACCTCCATGGATTGATGACCTTGTGCATACATTTGTATAATAATAAGGCCCGCTTAACACTAGGAGTTAGGGCCAAAAAAATTAGTGCCAACTTTGCGCACTTTTGGTTGGCCTCAAGTTATTAATAAATGTTAGAACATTGGCCCCAAGGGTTGCAAATTGGCCTCAAGTTATTAATAAATGCTAGAATGTTGGCCCCAAGGGTTGCAAATTGGCCTACCAAATTTGATGGTATCTTTTTATCGGCCTTAGGCTAATTCAAGTCCATAAAGTTCAACATTTATTAATACTTGGGGCAAATTGAAATTTTTTTTTTTTAATTTCAGCCTTGACTCCAAGTGTAAAGCCCTTGGGGTTGATTTCAACTTTTGCACCAATAGGAATGTTGGATTTTGGTTGAACATTGGCCCTGACTCCTAGTGTAAAGTGAGCCTAAGGAATAAGGTCACATTTGCATATGGGATGTTCACCCCATGTGAATATGCCAAAGCTTGAGTGGATTATAAAATTTATAACAACTTGTGTGATCTTAAAATTGGGTGGAGAGCTCATTGTAAATCTGTGTTTTTTCTCATCCCTATTCTTTCATCAATCTACCATCAATTTCTAACAATTTGGCCTTGAATTATGTTTGTTTCTTAATATGTTCATTCTATAGCATTATCAAATAAATAGTGTTGTCAGGTTGAGGAAACCTCTAATCAAAACACTTTAATCTAGCTTATGTCTCACCAAGCTTCCACTGCATTTTTTTCTCTATGTCACATGTTTCCTTAGTGCCATTCCCTTTTGGTTGATCATGGCTATTCTTGTCAAAAATTTGCACAAGAGTTTTGTCCCTACAAGTTCCAAATGCTAAGAAGTAGAAAACCAAAAAGCTCAAATGAAATTTGATTCCCTTTCCAAAGACAATTACCAAGTATAACCTTATTTTTGTTGCATCTTGTAGAAAAAAATTGGAGACCTTCGATAGCATAAAAGCTTTCTAACAGGCGACAAAAAAAAAATGATTAGAAAGGAGCACATGGATGCATCCCATGATCTGGGGAAATTGCAAACATCCAAGAAGAAACAAACAGTAGACGAGGAAGCAAATCAAGAAAGTGTGCCTAAGTGCTGACAGCTGTAGAAAAAATCTCAGAATCTTGTAAGAACAACAAGGAAGGGGAAAGAAAGCACCAAGATCACCTGGACGTGATGCGATTGTGAGAAGTGGGACAAATTCATTATTGAACAAAACAATAGCCACAAGCAAGTAGTAAAAAGCATGGCCACCACATGAACGCTTTAGATGTTGATGCAAATGGCAACATGACTAGTGATCACGCTGGTTTTGTTGTTGTATTTGGGCAGGTTGCTATACTGGTGGCAATCAACCAATGTGCAAAAAGTGCAATAAGAAACAAAGCTAACAAACCAAAGTTGGTTTTTCTCCCTCGTTTTTATTCCATCTTCTTTTCAATTAATTTGGTGAATGTTACAACCTTGCGTTTTGTTGTGTGGCACTATTTTGCTTACTATGAGAAGATCTTGAGCGACATTAAAGCCCAACTCCCCATATAGGCAGTCAAAGCAATGACTTTATGCCCCCACTAAAAATGGGAAAAACCACCTACTAACAGACAAGAAACGCCTTAGGGCACTGTAATGAGCAAAATCTTCCGAAATCTCCCATCAAAATGGACTAAAAAACAAGTTGATTTTGAAAACTTGGAAGGGGGGAAGCAACGAAGCAAAAAGGAAGGCCTATGGACAAAACATCGAAAGAAGATACCAAAAGCCACATGGACATCCTTTAATCTCAAGATCACATCTCCATATTGAACATATTTGCGTAAAGCCTCCATAAAAAAAGAAGAGATGAAAAAAATAAAGTCAAAAAGGACATCAAGGATCTTGATGCCACCTTGGAAACAATAATATTCAACAAGGGAGACAAACCCAGGAAGTAAGCCAAATGAAACCCAAGCCGAACACTTGCAAGGTTGAACAAACAATTTAACATAAGACAATTGGGAAGCAAAATGATAAAAGATAAGAAAGATGACATGGACATGGCCAAGGATATGGGTGTCATCAACTAGAAAAAAGAAGAGACACAAAAGGAAAACCCCTAAAAAATGCCATAAAGCGTGAAAATGAGCAAGTGCAAAGAAAGGCATTACTAATAGGTCACCCTATCATGTGCCCACAAATGAAAAAATGACCTACAAAGCCCTTGAAGAATAACGATGATTGAAATACAAAAAAACTTAAAGGTCATAAAAAGAACGAACAAAGGAAAAAAGCTGAGACAACTGACCCCCCTCCCCCCAAGTTATTGAAAAATGGCCTTATGCAAGATAGTGTTGAAAACGTTTATTAGCTTAAAGGAATTTGACCCCTAGGAAATAGGTCAAATGATATTTTGGCTTGTGTTGAACTTGAAATTAGTTCTAGAGTTATAATATCTTGAAGGATTTTGGTTTCTTTTAGAGGAATTTTTGCAGATTTTTATTTTTACATGATGAAATATTTGAGTTTCCATAATTCTTCTTTTGCATTAAGATATTTTTTAATGTAAATGGCAAGGTCACAGTGTGACACACCTCTTGTTGTTGTATTGGAAATTTCTTGCAATAACGTTTGGCAGGTTTACATCATCCTTGCCCTCTCAGCTCTTCCATTTCCTCTCGTTCTACTTCAGTATTGTCATCAATAACATGGATTCTGTCAAAAAGAACCCATCCAGAAGAAAAAAGGTAGAATTTGCACAATAATGGCGTGTGCAATTATACCCTAAAAGTGTGATCCTGAATAGTAGTACACACACACAGTTCACTTGCTTGTGCCACTTATAGTCTTTCTATTTAATCTTTGCTGCTGGCCTTTTCCACCCCTTTTTTTTCCCTGCATGAGAGAAGGGTGGAATTGCCTTCCTGGCTGTGCCTTTATGTACTTTGGAATGGGCCTGCCTGGAGGGTCCCTTCCACCTAGAATCGTGGTGCGCATGCCACGGTGAGCCGTTGTTTCGTTGGGTGGAAACAGGTTCTGGAACGGCCTGTTCCAAAGCATAACTAGTTTTCCAGACCGTTGATTCACATTTCATGCACATTCTGCAACCCAGATCGAGGTTACACGTGAAACTGGCTTCACTGAATTGGGAATTAGTAGGTGGCTGGTTGTCCCACCTACGGAAAAAGGGCTGAAAAAAGTGCCTTAATAAATAGAATACCCAAACCAGTTATGTCCTGAAAAATGGGCCCTCTAGAACCTATTCTGTCAGGTGTGCCCTTACCAAGGTGGTGGCCCCAATGAAGTTGTACCTTGCAGAATTGGCCAGGGAACCCCTGCAGAATCCGGCTATTCTCTGCCTTTAATCGGTAAAGCTATACGTGCAGAATTAGCAGAAAAGTGCAGATTCTACCTGCCAATAACTCAAGCAGAGGAGTCTCAGTAAAGATCCCTTGCTTTAATGTACTATACAAGGGGGCCTAGGGGCCCAGTTCTGCTAGGTTAAGGATGCCTGGGTCCTGCCAGGACGAGGCTGGCCCTACCCCAACGGAGCAACATCTGGTTGCAGAGGGCCCTTCACAGGATTACAAATAGTTGGTGTTGGGTAAAGCCTGAGGGTAAAGGGGGGGGAGAATAAGGGGCTAAGGATGAGGCGGTGGCTGAGACGGTGGGTGCATGATACTTTGAAAATGTCGTGCACCCACAAGCTCCATCCATCAGAAACCGTGAGGGGAACCTTATACAAACCTAAACATAGGTAAAGCACAAGGTGTAGAATGGTGCGAGTCCTTACGCACTAAACTCAATAGGAATGGGAGGGTTCTTACACCTATTAAGGAGTAGGCATAAGATCACTCCTCTTTCTACAGAGGGATATTTACAAAGATGAGGTGCCCTCCAAATACACTTGAAATTTTCTCCAAGTGTACATGGAGGGCACCTTAAAATCTCAGTAAATATTATTCTTGATGATGCTACCTTTATGAATGAGGTGCCATGTGCCATGCTCTCCTCTCAAACCGAATGACTCCCATCTATTTTTAAAAGCACAAAATTTTCAAGTTCTTCATGTGAGGTAAATGAACTTGGGATGAGGCTGTTTTGGGAATTTGTATCCCATGCTCTATCTTGCATAAGGCCCATGATTTGAAACAGCCCCATTTTTGGCCCTTACCCTACACAGAAATGTAGGTAGGGTGCAGCAAAGCGGCTGAATTTGCTGCCATTCTTTGGAGGTCCCTTATAATATAGGTCCTTAGGTAGATTGTAAAGTAGGATACTAGTTGTAAACTATGTCTGGCAGGTAGGTAATTGTGGTAGGAAGGAAAATTGATTAGGTCAGCCCGGGCTGCCGATTCTGCCATTTAATTAAGCTAATGGGTTCCTGAAAACCTGCCCCGTATTTGGCAGGTACGGACCTTTACGGCCATGGTTGATGATACTCAGAACCCACTAGACGAGTAATTAGTCACCCACCCACCCACCCGTCATAATAATGGTAGCAGGTGGTGCGGTAGCCTTTTAATTTGGGGGGGGTAAAGGGGAATGACGCTCAATAGTAGACTAATTTGGCGAAAGAATCGTAGGGTGGGCCCCTTGAAACAGCCGGTCCCAGTTGGCTGGAAAAGATCTGGGAAACAAACCAATGAGATTCATACAAAAATAAAAACAAGGGGTGTGTCACACTGTGGCCTTGCCATTTACATTTAAAAGTATCTCAATGCAAAAGAAGAATTATGGAAACTCAAATATTTCACCATGCAAAAATATAATCTTCCGAAAATAAAATCCTCTAAAAGAAACCAAAATGCTTCAATGTATTATAACTCTATTATAACTAATCTCAAGTTTCAACACAAGCCAAAATATCATCATCTTTCAAAAATCCTCATATAAAAATAGACCTATTATTACCTAGGGACCAAAATCCCTTA
>Ga0209611_10011732_pt1 | contig 12514 bp, 12 predicted proteins | sample S1TSphgellanicum_3_FD_187693 | JGI IMG/M metagenome (GOLD analysis project Ga0209611, IMG submission 187693) | Host-associated microbial communities from peat moss isolated from Minnesota, USA - S1T2_Fc - Sphagnum magellanicum MG (SPAdes) (version 2) | ecosystem: Host-associated > Plants > Peat...
CTCATGGGATCCTGGCCTAGTTTAACCACAAGCAAAACATGCAGTCTCTTTATTCCAAGTTGGCCATCATGATGCAAAGCAAAACACTCTCACATCCATATTGTTACTTTCTAAATTACACTAATTACATGCAATGCAATACGAAACAATTTTGGTAAACAAATTCCAACTATTGCGATTCATACTAGTACCCTAAAACATTTGTAGAAGTCAATACTCACTAATCAATTGTCAGCTTAAATTCATTGTCACAAGATCGTGTGAGTCAACAACTAACAAAGGTTGAATAAATTGGGACATCTAGCCAAATTTGCATAGCGACTTGGCAGCTATCACCATCTTGTAATGGGTTTTTAGGTTCCAACTTCCAATACGTCAACACAAATGATGAAAATAGTTCATAAATGTACTTGATGTGAAAATTTTCATCACAAGGGACAAAACAGGACAAACATATTAAACATATACAAATAGCATACAAAATAGTCCACCCTGAAGTCACACTAGGTGGGGTACCACATGAGTACAATATGGTGCAAAACCAACCCCACATCAACAACAAATTATGACAACAACCCTGGGTCAGGTTGCATCTGATACATCAATTTTCTAAGTATTCCCATGTGGGCGGGCATGTTGTGGTTCAAAGTGGAACATCATCAACCCAAAAGCAGAAACTGCAGTCACTCATTCCCTGGGGAAGGGAACAAATGATGAGGGCAATCCACTCATTCTGATATGTTTTAGATATTCAAAACCAGTGATTTTATTGTGAGTTTTGTGATGATGTAGCCCAAAGTTGGCCGATCATCCATAGGGAAGATTTAGGCAAATTTGACTATAAACCAGATATGCAAGTGAAGGGGTGGGTCTGGATTTTGGTGTAGGGTTAAGGCCCAGGATGGGAGCTTTATGGAAATAAGGGACCCTGAGGCGGGAGCTGAGGGAGTCCCAAATTTCTGTAAAGTTCCCATCCATGGGCTTTACACAGTGTAAAAATTGAGTGCCACTTTTTTTTCCTGTGATTCCCAGTGGGTACCAAATGGATACCCATTGAGTATGATGGGAAAAATATATAAGGATTTATGAAAAACAGAATGCCCACCTCCGTTTTCATAAAGCCTGGTAGCCATAATACACTTTGTAATAGTATCTTTGGATAGACTACAAAAATTGGCCAGGTTTTTACATGCTCCCAATGATGTGTTCACCTTGTGAGGCTAGCAAAACCCAAAGTGGTGAACACCACCAAGGCTAGGCAGGAGGAAGCAATAAGAGGTGTAGAACCAAGGCCATAATGGCTCCTCCCAGATTTAGCGAAATATGGTTATAAACCAGAAATAAAGTGAAAATCATTAATTATCCTTCCATATGTTTGGCTACATGAGGAAAATTAAATATATGATATTTTTTATTTTTTATTTCTTCACTTCGAGTGATTAAAAACCTCCAAAATCAATTTCTTTGAATTTTTTTCATTTCTCTTTTTGGCAAAATTTCACCCCCAAAAAATTGCTAATCGTAGTAGACAAATGTCTACAAAATTCAATACTAGGAAGGTATTAGTAGGCTATTCATATGGGGAATCGACGGAAATTTTATTATATTCTAATCTATACCTATATAAATGTAATACGAATTGGTGAGGCCAACTTTTTTTTTTGCGAAATTTCACATTGTTCTAAATTTTGAAGGGAATATTTTATTGCAAGATTTTTATTTTTATTTTAAACGTTCGCCCAAAAAGGAGTAGTTTTGGGTTAGGTTCAGTATATTTCTATTCTTGGTTCCAATAGATGGCCAAACTATAGAAGGATTCTTTATGGGACATGTCTTAAAGATTGGTTGTCATTTAATACTATGTCTTTCTTGGGGTGCTAACCACTGATGCAAAAGCATAAACTTGGGGGGAAAAAACCCTAAACCCATTTTATTTTAGTGCTCAATTTTTTTTGAATGTGAAAATTTTTAATTTTTTAAAATGTGTTATTATAATATTCTCATATTTCTGAAACATTGATTTGAAATGAACAAAGTTTTGAAATAAATGAACATACATTTTTATCAAGAATGAAATGAGCTCAAAAAATTCATATATATTTCCAAAGGATGGATATTGGATGGATTGAAATGTATGTTTCCTCCCTCTCCCACCCCTTCAAAACTTGTAATTAAGAACCATTGTGGGGTCAAACCAAATAGAGTTTATTTGAAAGTAAATCGAATGGAGCAAGTGCAATGATAGAATAAGGAAAACCTTTTTTTTCCAAATGAAGGGGTAATACAATTAAGTTCAAAAGTGAGTTCATAAATCAAATACTAAGTGGATGAAATGAGCTTTTCAAGGTTTTTGAACCTAGTATTAGGCCAACACTAGAAACTAACTAGAACTTCATAAAGAATTGAAGGCAATGGGTGGGAACTTGACAATTTTTTTTCTAGCAAATTATCACCAATTTTTTTAATTTTAAAAAAAAAAACCCTAACTACTAATACAAAGGAAAAAGTGAAGGGGTTTTCATTTTCCATTGTTGGAAAACATCTGACAACAAATTGGGATGGGACAAAAAATGTTATATATAGACCCCCATCACCACCACCCAGCCCTAAACATATGTTGCCACATTATGACAATGAAAACCATTTATCGTGCCAAATGACCACATCTTGCCCATTGAATAATGTTCACAATGATCTTGAATCCATTAATATTGCTAACAATTTTTGCACCTTATGTGCAGGAGCGATCCAAAGCTTCTTTCCAACTTGTTTTCATTTTTCACCCAAGGATTATATCCTGTGATGGTGTATTACCAACTTGCTTTAAAGTTATGTTTTCCTTTCACCTTATTTATCAACATTGAGGTTTTGATGCAAAATGTATTCCATAGTGCAATGTGCAAGGTTTATGATGCAACTTGTGAGTCAATCATCAACAAATCACTTCCATATCCTTTTAAATCCTTGTTCCATTGTGATTTTTGCATTCAACACTTTAGTCAGTCAAAAGGACTACTTTCTTAGCTTTCAAATTCCTTTATATCCATTATGTTTTGTCATGAAACTTCACATAAGATTGTGATTCATTTGACATTCTAGATTAAGAAATTTTGATTTTTGTTAAATGAATGTTTGTTGAACAAATCAATGGAATTGGGAGTTATTATCATTGCAACTCTACTTGCTTTCTCCACCTCTTGTGTTATGTGTAAAGTTTTGTTTATGTGCTAGACTATGGACAAATGTGAATGATATGTGACATATTACCATTCTTCATTATTTTACACTAGACTTTGTGCAAGTGTTAAGCATTCAAGAGTTGAGCTATGATATTCTATGTGAGTTGTTGAGCTACATAAGTTCCCAAGCTACATGATTCTATCCAATTTGTTGAACTATGCAAAACATCATTAAGTTACATGATTATCCACAATGTAAGTGAATCATTCATTTCCATTTCCTTTTTTTTTTCCTTTTTTTTCATTTACAAAATATGAGGATTGAATGTAGGCCATAAGGGAAATATGTGCCATCCCTAAATGATTGTGCTTGTGATTTGTTACAATTTAACCAAAAGTTTAACTTGTTCAAATTTCCTTCCCAAGTTTTTTTTTCCATTTCAAGTTTGTTGTGATTCAACTAGGGGTTTAAAAACTCATCCCTCCCTCTTGAATCCTTTTTTTTTTTTGGCATTTTAATTGTGTTGTGATTTGACCAAAGGTTACCAAGATTGAACCTCCTTCCTTGCCTATTTTTTGCATTTCAATTGTGTTATGTATAAATGTAGTGTGCATTGTGGAATTGTTGCAAAATTGAATGGTTTTTTAGTTTTAGCCTTATGTTCTCCATTTTCCAAACTTTATATTTCCAAAGTTCAATCCTTTCACAATGCCATCACAATTCCCATAGTCCTACATGCTAAGAATTAGAAATTATTTGCTTCCCACAATCATGGAAGTGTTGCCCAACAATCCCAAAAAATAGCAAGAAACATTGGAATGACAATTCAAGGCAGACAATGGAAAAATTCGTGCATTAAGAGGTTATGCATAGGCAAGCAAAGCTATAGTGGGGGTTGCTTATTATGTTGTTTTGAATTGTGATGAGGTATCTATAGTTGACAACCAATTTTGGTCGTTTTTCCACTATTATGTGGTGGAAAACTAAATAAGAATCTAATTTTCATTTCTTTGGATTGGGTGGTAAAATGATCAAAGTCTAATAATTTGACAAAGGTGAATATGGAGACAATGATGAATGGTGGTATGTTATGAGATTAGATTGTTAAGAAACTCATATGTTTTGGGGTATGTGATGTCAATGTCTTTTTAAAGCACCAATACTAGTGTGGCAAAACAAATCCATGACAATTATGCTCCTCATTTGATGGGGACTATCTATTGTATGGCCCATTGCACCAATTTGGTAGTGTAAATTTTGTTGAATTTGCCTTAGGTGATGTAATTTGAAAGTTTACCACAAATTCTATGTTCTTATTTTGCACATTCACCAAATAAACACTTGGGGTTCATAAAGTCCGGTTAACATCATGGAAACAAAGGGGGACAAAATGTATCGAAATGTGAAAACTAAATAGATTTTGATGTTCAACCCTTCCAAACAAATGATGGAGAAATACAAAACTTTGTTAATCAAAATGGCTTTAGGTAGCCCTACAAATGAACAAGCAAAATTGAACTACAAACATATTTATGACCTTTAGATTTTTCTTGGACTTGTTTACATTTTATTTTTCTAGAGTTCATGCATGCTCTCCATAAGTTTGCACAAATGAAAAACGTTTTTGTGTCTGATTTGGTAACAATTATCAAGGTATATCAAAGTGACATCTACAATATGTATTGTGATCCCACTTCCAATTTCATTATAGACAACTTTTGGGCCTTCAAATCTTTGCTAGAATTTGAACATGAGAACATCCACATGTAATGGATTCTTGACTTGAATTTTGGAGTTCAACATTTGGCTAACATGTTTGGGTAGTGCATCAAGATTTGGAGACCATTTTGCCATCAAAAATGATTGTTTGTTGTTGCCATCATTTATAGAATCATTGGTGAAGAACTAATGCAAAGGTAAGAATGTGCTTTTTTTACTTGTTTTTCCCCTTTTTTAGTTTTTAGATTTGTTTGTGTATTTTTATTTATTTTTTTCAATTTTTTAATTTTCATTTTCATGTAGATCCATGAACTATGTGCGCTTTGGCAAGGGCTAGAAAGGCTTTCATTCAAGAATTAGAAACTTAGTTCTAGCCCACAATGTCACGGATGTTCTAAAAGTTGTGTATTTCTAGTATTGGTTGTAGTTAAAGTATAATGCATCATTTGCCAAACAACTACTTTAGGTTATCAAAGTAGCATTTTGTTATGAAAAAACCTAGTGGGTGGATATTAAGAAACAAAGGTATGTGGACTATTGAATGCTAATGACCTTGATTACTAGCAAGGCATGTTCAAGGTTAGAATGAAATCAAGTGCGACAACATGTATAGCACCATCTTTTGACACCAATCCTTTAACTAAAATGTAGCACCTTGTGATGACATCTTGGATATTAGTCTCTAACTTCCTTGAATATGTGAAACCAGCTAAATTGGCTATGGTGCAAATAGTAAGCAATGTGGAGGATGAAAGATGTTCAAAGCTTTGCAATAGGCTCACTTCGTATCTACCACTTGTTTTGTGTGTGTTTGCACAACAATTTTATATTTTGCAAATTTTTTAATATGTAGAATGAATTGAGCAATGGAGAGGAATATGTAAGCAATATTGTTATGATGGTTAGGGTGCTTTCTAGGTTCACTGGGCCTATTTATGCAAGGGCATGAACCTAATGGCTTATGTTTCTATCTCTATTGAATTCAATGGTTTTTCTTTGCACGGTTTTTTGCAGTTGTAAACATGTGCTAACTTGATTTGCTTTTGTAAGTCACTTGTGCTAGAAAGGCCAATTTCAAGGGTTCAACTCCTTCACAAGCGCTTGGATTTGCTTGTGAAATAAGATGCTCACTTGTTTGTTCAACCTTCTTAGTCTTGATTGTGTGAATCCATACACAAATTGTCCTAAACAAGTAAATGCCAGATTCAAAGAGAATAATTTGACTCTTCACCTTAAAAAACCCCATGTGCAATAATAGCACGATAGCCAAAAAAGTTTGAATATTTGACAATGATGGCCAGATTTTAGCACCTTTGAATATAAAGGAGGTGCCAGAATTTTCACCCCAAAATTTATAGGAGTAAATATACTAAGATAATCGATCTAGCAATGGAGCTAGCCAGAGCTGCCGTGTAAAATGGCTTTTAGACAGTTCAGCACTAAATGATTTTCACAAGTGGTCCCACTGGCTACTTCGCCAAAATGAAGAAAAAAAAAACTGGAACTTGATTTATATAACTAGTGATCCTATGTCTAGAACAACCACTAACTTACTAACATCTATCATCTTTACCCATGTCACAACCCCTGCTTCTTTTACCTTGGTTATGCCCTCCAAATACATGTGATCAGACATTATAAGATTTATAATCATTGTGGTTCTTAGGGTTACTTGGTCAATCAACCTCCCCATAGATACCAATGATTTAACTTCACCAGGATGAAATGTTTGCTCTGAATTTGGCTTGAAGGGCATCAGTTTTTGAGTTTTGACTGTGATAACATTTTACAAAAGTCTAAATGCAAAAGGTTCATCATTGATTGCCAAACAATTGTTGGCTCTCATAGGAATGATGCATGTAATGCCCTTGTTGTTGGAGTACAAATACAACAAATGTGAACAAATTGCCATATAGAAGGCCAATTTCATCAATTATGTGACCAAGCACCCACCCATGCACCATCAGCTAGGACTCAGTTTCACCTTGGTAACCTATCTTGAAAACCCTCTTACTTCCAACTTCCCCTTCTTAAGTCTCTACCTAGGTAAGCAGGTATGTAGTATGTACCATAGGTAAGCCAGAGGTAAGTAGGTGGGGGAAATAAAGTGGTTATTATGTAGGTAGGTAAGATGGTGATGGCTGCTAGGTAGGTAGAATGGTGGTTGCTACTAGGTAGGTAGTATGGTGGTCACTACTAGGTAGGTATATGCTTGTGAATGGGTTAGTACATAGCTAACCACAGTGTTTAGCTATGGACAGGAATGCAATGAAAAAGTGTTTCTTCATTCATTTTGCATTTTGCTCTGGTGGGTGCAGGTTCACTCTATCCCAATTGGTGGTTACTAGGTAGGGTAGATGAATGCAGATGGTTCTGCAAGTAGCTAACCACCATGGTTAGGTTAGTTTTGGGGCAGCAACGCAATGAAAAAGTGTTTCCTGTCCACATAACATCCATCCTGAACGGTGCACTGGTGGGGTGCTAGTTCACAGTGGCACATAGTATAAGCTCTTGGATTGCAGAGCTAGCTAGGTAGCAAACATGGTTGGATTGTTAGAATTGCTGAAAAGCTTGAGAGTCTATAATGGATGCCAGTACTACTCATGAGGCCTAAAGTGACCTGAAAACAATAAACAAGTTGCAGGGCTGAAATTTTGCCATTGTTTTACACTCTTTGGATCCAAGGACACACAACTCAAAATTGTAGTTGACAATTGAACTAGTTACTACTATCAGATTCTCCTTCTTCATAATTCCCATGGTTAATCCATTTGACTTAAATGATTCTATGTTATAATGCATCAAATCCTTCAATACCTATTACATCCTTTTTTAAAAAGGGAATATTTTGTTGCAAGTTTTTTTCCCTAAAAAACATTTGACAAAAAGCATGAATTAAATTTTCAAAAAAAGTATAGCCACAATAACAATTACTATTGAGTACAACTTTGAAGAGACTTCCAAAAATAAATTTCTACAGAACAGTTTTAAATTATCTAGGGATTCTCATCACCTCACCGGATATCTGGGGTGGATATCCTGATTTTCCAGATATCCGCCCAACACTGGTCAAGACATCTGGCTTCACATTGAGGTTTTTTTTTAATTAATGTGATAATAGTGGTGAGTTTTTGTTGGAAAAAACACATTTTTAAACTGAAAAAAAAACTTTTTTCCCAAGTTCTTTTTAGTTTCTGCGATAATAGTGAAGATTTGCAACCAGAAAAAGCACTCCATTGAGCTGTGGGTTTCCAGCAGCATTGGATACTAACAGGATGTTGAATCATACATGAGTTCATGTTCATCCCACCCAAGTCATGGATTTCATAGGTAAGCCAAGTTTTATATTGTGAGTTTTGTGAACAAAGCTGGTCTGTTTTGCTGGAAATTCACCTAGGTTCTCCCATGAGTCTGCATCTTTGTATTTGGTACAAATTGTGAGGCAAGTGTCTCAGGTTAGGCCAATTGTGATTATATGTGTGAAAAGTTGAACATGCTAATAACAGCAGAAGAAGAAATCATAAATTCATAACTCTCCTGTGTACCATGTACAACTGTGGCATTGGGAGTTCTGGCTGATGGTTTCAAGAGCAAAATTCTTGTTGCAAATCTTCCAGTCAACAACCATCCATTACAATAGTTGTGGGCTAGCCAGAGTAAAATCAAGACCATCTGGAACAACCACAACTGTAGCAATAGATGGGTCGGTCAGGGTGTTATGGAACAATGAAGTCATCAAAATGTTGGTCAAAATGGTTTTTAGTTTCGTACCCATTATAGATATGGTCCTTACCCATAAAAGCAAACATTGCTGCAAAAGAGGGGCATATGGAGTAATTGGAAATGCAAGCTCACAACAGAACATAAATTTTTGAAAGATACATAAGGAAAATCTAGACCTGATGAACATGTATTGTCTATTTCAGTGTGGCATCTTCCCCTGACCAACATCATGAAAGTTGCTATGACATGATGGAAACCAACATTTACTAAATTATGATACTTGACTTGTTGTGCATGCATGCATGATCCGTGTTCACTTTTTGCACCTGATGTCATTTCCCCCCATCACAGATGTCAAATTCTCGTCACAAAACATTTTATTTTATTTTATTTTATTTATCAACCGACACCCATTATCAACAAGATGCATGTCAAAAGACGGGTCAGAAATCAAAACACGTATCAAAATTCCAAAGGAGAAAAAAACAACCAACCAAAGCCCTGCTCTGGCAAATTCGTCCAAAACTGAATCTGGCCAAAGGGAAAACTTGCAAGAAAATGTTAATTTTTGATCATCAATGTGTATCTTTTGAAAGAAGGGTGATCATCATAGCATAGGGCTTCTTGTCAAGCAACACAATATGCCAGAGACAAGTCTCACAAAAGAAAGTGCAGGTAATGCACCTTGTGTTCCCACAACAAGTTGGGAGAAATTGGACAAATCAATGGAAATGTCATTGAATAAAATTAAATGACTTGGACAATATGGTTGTAGTTGGAGTGAAGCGGGGGGATACAATGCCATCAGGTCTCAAATGTTTAATTGAACGAGTACCTTTAATCCCAAAATTTTATTTTGTGTTCCATTTTCACTATTAATCATTTTTCTTCAACATCAGACTTTACATGCATTACAAATGGACTTTATATTGTACAATGATGCAAGTGATGTTGAAGTTATGTTTGACATCTATGGAAACGTCCAATGCACCATCATGTATTGTATCAGGCCAGTATATTGGAAAATACAATTTGGCATCATATATTGTATTGACCCCTAAACCCTAAAAATGCAGAACTGGGAGATGAAGGACACACTTTAAAAAAGCCTGTCTTACAGACATCAACAGAAACAAAAACCACACTAGATGTAATGCAAGTATGTACCACATTTCTAAAAAGCTGAACTACTCCATGCCCTTCACACGACCACAGGGGGTCCAGAATGGGCACATCATTCTGCACGACATGTGACTTTGTGAGGAAAAAAGCAGACTAGAAAGACAAGAGTCCAGAATGGGCATCATTTTGCATGACATATATATATGACTTTGCAAGAAAAAAGTAGTTTAGGAAATAGGGTCCAGGATGGGCATCCAACTCCAGGTGACAGTATGGCTTTGTGGGAGCAGCTTTGCTTTCGGACAGCGTCTGCAAAGGGGGGCAATGTGCATTCTAGTGACATATATGGCTTGATGAACAATTAAAAGCTTTGGGAGGATGCATCCTACCCCACCACAAAGGTAATTGATAAGTTGTACTTAGTCATTACACTTTGTGTTAAATTTTGTTACAATTGCCCAAGGCAGGTTAGTAGTTAGTACCAGTGTTGGCCAGTTATTGCCTTTTCAAAATAACCGTTGGGTAGATTATTTTTTGAGACCCACATGTTACCATTATCAAAAACAAATTGAGTAATAACCATCTGTTAACCTACTGGTTATACACTGATTATAGGGTTTTCAAAATTAGAATTTCAAATGTATTACTTTTAAACCTACCTGGATGATAATTGGGTCATCCTTGTAGGTTATTAAAATGTGAAAAATTTAATACTAGGCAGTTATCAATTTAACTGGTTATCAAAAAATAAAAACCAGCTTGATAATAGGGTCAAAACACAATAACTGGCCAACACTGGTGAGTGTTAGCATCTAGGTAGGTCCAAAATCATTATTCGAGGCCACAAGACCATACTGGAAATGGGGTCTAGGGCTCCTGGAAAAGAGGCACTGTATCATGTATGTGCTAGTACCACCCTTCACAATTCACAAATAATTAATTTGTATACTTGGTCCACCTGGATAAGAAGAAGAATGAATTGTGGGTTTTGTGCTAGGATCTTACTTAACAACATCCTGCCTATACCAACCCATTGGGTGGTTGGCTTGATGTTTTCATTTTGCATAAATCACTCTTGCATCTATGGCCTGCAGAATTTTACAGGTTGGGATCCAGTAGCAAGCTAAGAGCATCTCCACCTCACACCGGCAAATACCCTTTTTCATTAAATCTTGCAGCAAGATGGCGCAAATCCTGCTGCTCTCCAATGATATTAATGGACCATTTTGCAGCGGTCATTTTAACCCCGTTTAAAAGCTTGTTTCTACTATGGATTCGGACAGTCAGTATTACTCGTCCAGATGTAAAAACATAAATGGTCTCTGAGTGTTTAAAGGGACTTTTATGACGTTCGTGGGTGGGGACAGTGATCACTAAACAGTATTCTATTCTTAAATAAAGGAGTTGTTTACAGTTTTGGGGTGGAGATGCTCAAGTGCAAACCCACACCCCTTCACAACAAGCGCGTAATTTGAGCTTGATGTTTCACTACAGAGAACTGCTCTCATTTAACCCAAATGTGCATCATTTTCTGTGTCCAGGTTCTGAGCCAGGAGGCTGCTCTTGAGAAGGTCCCTTCTGCAAAGCTCCCCAAAACAGAGCCAGACCCAAGGTACAATTTGGTTAGGTGTTGTGAAGCTTTTTGCCTGCAAGTGATCAGATGATGATAAGAGGCAGTAATCACTGGTGACACAGAGTTGTGTTTTGATGGATGCTGTTTTCGGACAATTTGATTGTGAACTCTTTCATGCCATTTTGTCTCCATTTATATGTATGGTACATCCTAGGCCTTACAACAATAATCTCTCCTGTCAATTGCTGACTCTCCCATTTATGCCAATCCCCTTATTACTGTGAACCTGGACGCTGAAATTGGGTGGCTACACTTGATGATGTTGGTACTACATTCACTTTACCTTGGCCTTTTCCTTTTCAATTGATGTTTTGCTTCTTTGTAAGCCATGCAATCTCATGTACAACTAAGTTGTCTCCATGTGGGTTGTCGAGCATGGCATTGCAATTTCTCTTATGTACTTACTTGCTTGCGTCTTTACTTTGGCAATTTTCCATGCAGTCTGTGTAACCTTAATGTCCCCTGCATCAATGTGTAGGACTTGGTTGAAATCAAGCAATTCAAAGGAATATCTGGCTAATCAATTGAGACCTAAGGCTAGAGCTGACGGTGTAGTCATCAGATGGTAGACTATTTTTGTGGCCTTGACCCTGGATCAGCATTTTTTTGGGTGCAAAATCTTGCCAAAATGCAAAGACAAAATAAAAGAGAATATTCTATCACAATATTTTTTTTTCTGAAAAAAAAAATCACCAAACTTCGAATTGAATTTTTTAAAATTTCTTTTGGCTACTTTTAATTAGTTTTTTTTTGGCTATTTAGAGAGGCTTTTAAAACTTGTTGCCATTTAATGCTAAATTCATCTTGGGATGCTAGCCAGTGATGCAACATCAGAAAATTGAAAAATATTATGTCACTGCCCTAGCTGTTTGTTCACAGTTTTGTTACATGGTGCCTGATTCTACAAATCGCTAGAAATTTGATATAACCCAAGGTCATGGGCAGTGCATTTTTATTTTTTCAAATTTGTGACATAGGTGGGTTGGTGATCATGCACAGGAGGAGGACTCAAGCCAAATTTGGCTACACACAGGGAGGGCAGTAGCAAAGTTTAGGATTCAATAGCTTCAAATTATTGTCTAAGTATGGTGACTTCAAAAAATAAACAAGTCCGCATAATGTAGCAACAGAGGGCCA
>Ga0209611_10011733_pt1 | contig 12514 bp, 10 predicted proteins | sample S1TSphgellanicum_3_FD_187693 | JGI IMG/M metagenome (GOLD analysis project Ga0209611, IMG submission 187693) | Host-associated microbial communities from peat moss isolated from Minnesota, USA - S1T2_Fc - Sphagnum magellanicum MG (SPAdes) (version 2) | ecosystem: Host-associated > Plants > Peat...
GGGGGGGGGGGGGGGGGGGGGGGCGCACGTAATGTAAAATTTGGGATCTACATGTGTCAAACAACCATTTTTAGGGTGGGGTATTAGATAATTGTCCAACTTATTTTTTATCACCCTATTATTATCTAATTTTCTAATATATACATATTAAAACCACCCTATATTATTAATCATAATCCATTATTTCAAATTATTATATATGTTATATTCTAATTAAATTGAATATTTGAATAAAATGTACCCTAACTTTCAAGTAATTAATTTATAATTTTTACCCAACAACCAATATATTGCACCCTATATTTTTACTCATGTATTTTTTACTCTTTTTTACTAATGTCCCCTTCATGCCCACTTTCCTCCCATGCAAAATGTAACATTGTTATTTTTTTTAGTGAAATGAGTTGGCACACCATTGCTTTTGTTAATGTCTAAAGTTATGTATCTCATTAATAGTTTAAAAATAAAGTTAGTTTCTTTTTGCCTCAAACTTGGTCCTTTGCAACACCTTGGTCAAAATATGTCCAAGTTGTTCACTAGTGGAAACATATTCAATTGTGACTTCACCATTTTCTACTTTTTGTTTCATAACATGCCCATCAGCTTTGAAATGCTTAGTCTTGTCATCAAATATAAGATTTTATGTAAATTTAATTGCTTTTCAATTAACCACACCAATTAAAGTTGGCCAAATCACTATACATTTGATTTTTACAAGTAACCTACGAAGCCAAAGAATCTCACATGTGTAATTGGCAAATGCACAATACTTTGATTTACAACTAAAGTGAATTCCCAATAAGATATTGATAATTAATAGCTTCAATGGTAGGAAAGTGTCCATTGAGAAATTTATAGACCTTCATTTATAGACCTTTATCACGAAGGTGGGCCTATTATCCATAAAGTTAAACTCGTGAAGAATGGATACAAGGTAATATGTTTGATGAAGAAAAACATTGGTTAAAGTGTGGCCAAATTATACAACAAGGTACTTGGTGATTAATCCTAAGTTAGTCATTGCAAATTCTTGCATGGCTTTACATATAAGCATGGTGATCAAAAACTTGTTGGAGCTCATCACATACAAATCAACCATGTACAATATGAACACAAGGAGATTGATTCGCATTGTTAATAATACAAGTTTAGATCCATTGAACTTTTGGGAAGTCTTTTCTTTAGTAAGGTTACATCAATTTGAGAATGCCAATCTTGTGGGCTTTAGTGTAAGCCATACAATGCCTTTTGAAAATAGTAAACATAAGATTTTTTTGCCCTAAATGATGGTTGCTTAAGGTTGATGCAAGTACTCATTGTCCAAAAAGTTGTTAAGAAATGTAATTTAAATGTTAAGACGATGAATTGGCCAATTCATGTGTGCAACAATCTTAGTGAGCACACAAACCATCTTTCATTTGACAATGGGAGTGAAGGTCTTGAATATTCAATGCCCTACTTTTGTTGAAATCCCTAGGCAATGAGTCCACCAATAAAAATTATGTCCTAAACCACTATACATCCACCCATTTTTGAATGGAATGGCAAAAAACCACTAAAGTGGTTTAGAATTTATGCACAATTGATTGCATTAGGAAATGGGTCATGTGGTAATAGGTTCATGCATTTTCCACCCAACCACCCCCGTATAATGATTGTTTGGTGGTTTAGTCTAGTGTATTAATGGTAATTCATACATGTATGACAATTTAATATCATACCACCATGTGTTTAGTATAGGATAAGCTAGATACTTTCACCTAAGCACAAAATGAACCTAGGAGGAACCTATGTAACCTAGCCAAGTTAAACAACTTCTTAGTAGCTTAAGATGGTTAAGTAGTTTGCATGTGTGAGGACTTGAACCCCTCATTCCCACATTTAGGGTTTTGTCCTTAACCATTGTATTACATTTTTTTTATATAGTAATTGTTGTCACCATATTATTATAAACTTTTTTTATAACAACCTAAATAACCTAGTTTAATCTATGCCTAATCTAGGTTAACCAAGGTTAACTTAAGTCTACGTAAGTTGACCTAGGTTAACCTGAAATAACCTAGGCCTACTAAGGCTAACCTAAGGTTATTTAAGCTAGCCTACCTAGGTTGGCCTACTTACTTTAATTAGGTTATACCTAGCCGGGCTTATTAATTAGGACGTTAATGTAAGCTAACCTAGCAAGATGACCTAGGCATACATATACGTAGTATAACCTAAGCATACATAAGGATGAAAACAAGTTAAGGTGTAAATGTTTTCATTGTAAAAAGCCAAAATTTGAAAATGTTCATGATTTATAATTGGCCATGGAGCTACATATAAATGATTAACATGAAAAAAAATCTTCTACATGATATAATCACATGGTATGAATTTTGAATTATCATTTAACAAATTTGGAGTTGTCACAATAGATTAGACTTTCAAAGTTTTACCAAATCACTTGCAATAGTCCATGTAAAAAATCAGTATGCACTAAATATGCCACTATATAGTGCCCAATTTAATGAATATTTTGCCATGGAATATTGTGTGATGACATTAACATTACAATGAGCTTTTTGAAAGGATTTTAATAATCAGAATACTGAAAATTTTGTTGAAATTTGAGATTTTTTTATTAAAGTCCTTCATTTAATAAAATTAATAGTTTAAATGCTAATTTTTCAAATGTAAGATTTTCACGAATCAAACTAAAGTAGGCAAAATCCTTAATGATGAAAATCTTTTGACACCTTGCCACATGGTTCATGTGATTAAAGGTATCCTCCCTTCATAAAACTAATTTGCTTAAAATTTGTCCAAAATTATGAACTCCAAATTGTTAACAATAATAACAACTTAATGTGCTTTCACCCATGGGTATAACTAGGTGTACATAGATAGTATGACTTTAGTGTATGTAAGTTGTATGATTTGTTGTATGTAAGTGATATGACCTAAGCTAAATATTAGGTCAATTAGGTTTTGTGTAACCTAAGTGTTATACTAGGTATATTAGTATACTAGAATGTGTATACTACCCTAAGTTGTATATTATGTATATTGGATATGTGTATATGTTTTTAAAATGGAATTTTTTTGGTACCTGGACTATCATCCATTTATGTGCCATTACAATCACATTTCAAGGTTCAATCCACTAGTATGCCTAGGTGTAGTGGAATGGCCAATGGTGTCTTCCACTCAACAACTAGTTGGGTGGAATGTTCTAGTGGTTTAGGACACAATTTCTAATAATGGTTTAGCTTCAATGTGCCTAGGAACATGATCATGATAACCATGTTTTAGCTTAAATACTAATCATTTTGGATGATGGAATCATATTCAAATTAAATAATTTTAGTCTAGTTCAATCATTACAAACATCATTATGGTAAAAATCATCAGTATCTAACACCATTTGGAAGCAAGGTGAATTGTTCATCCATTTTGCAAATTGCAACATAATTAGCTAAATGTTGTGGGTGCTTGCAATAAAAAAAATCATTAAATAGGTGACTCAAATGGCATTGAAGATTTGAAGACATTGGAGACAATTGTGTGGGTACATTCACATCAAAAAGAGCCAATTAATGCACCTTTAGTGACTACTTATTTTTAGGATATTTTCAAAATATCTTAAGAATATTCCATTTGTAAATAAAAAAATCATTAAAATATTTTATCACCCAAAAATATGTTGCATTATATGATTATGTAAATATGTGTTTAAAGAATCTCTTCAAAAATATTGTTTCATTTTCAAATCATTTAAGAATTGTTTTAAAGTCCATTAACGACAAAAAATAAATAGTTATAATGTTTTAGGAGTGTTTTTGAGTACTATATCCTTATTAGATTCATTCCAAATCATTACACATGTTTTCATAATATATTTGAAACATTGTTATGTAAACACATTAAATAAGTTTACAACCTTAATATATATTTTAACACTAAAAAATGAAAAATCAAACATTGGTTGCATGTTTGTTGGCTTCTATTACTTGAATGTACTTGTGCAATGTTGGCATGTGATAACTTATAAAAACTAAAAGGTCCAAGTGCTAGTAACAAAGATTATGATGGTGATGTGGTAACTTGTTTCAACAATGGTGGAGCAATTAATTTTAGTAGTTTAGGATCTAAATTTGGAAAAATAGGAGAATAACTCACAATCAAATTGGTGCACACTATTGGGAAATTTTTATCCAAATTCACATGAGCATCCTCAATAATTTACACATCATGTGATATTATGACATGGCATTTAAAAGGTTGATAACAATGATATCCTTTAACATGGTCATCATAACTCAAGAGAATGCATTTGTTAATGTGGTTATCAAGGTTATTTCTATTTGGTGGATGTTGGTGGAAAAAAATAGTTAAACAAAAAATGTGCAATTTTGTAGCCAATGACTTCTTATTGATAAAAATCTTTTCATGAGTCTTGTAATTTGGATGGGATTTGGTAGAATATAAATTCAATATGATTGCAATAACACGAATTGTTTCACCCCCACAAATATTGTGGAAATTTTTTATCCATGAAAAAGTAACGTGAAATATTCAATGATGATTAATCCCACTATCCAATGACATTATTTTGTTGAGGTGTGTATGGCATTATCAATTGCCATTTAATCCTTTTGCTCTCATAATGTAAAGTGGACTTTTATGAATTAAACTCACTATTGTTGTTCGATTTAAGAATTGTAATCTTATTCTTGGTCATTTGTTCCACTTTGCATTAAAGGATTTTGAAATTTTCAAACACGCTATTTTTCCTTACTAAAAAATAGACCCATATATTTGACAAGAAAATTAATCAAAAAGCTAATGAAATATTATGACCCACCAATGGATGGGGACTTGAATGGACCACAAACGTTGGTGTGCACCAGTTTCAGTTTTGAAACATGAAATTCACAAACCTTAGGGATTTTGGTTTGAACCAATTTCCCTTCAACGCAATTGACACAAGGTTTTTAAGAGTGACAACAAACCTATAACTATTCTTGTTTGAATCATTCAACATGTCATTGAAATGACCAAATCGATTATGCCAAACACACCTTTTAATTGGCTTGGTCACTACAAATAATTTTAATTAGAACAAATGTCTTTCTTAATTGGAGTATATACAAACCATGGCCATGCTTTCAAGGCACTAAACAACCACCTCTTTTATGAAATAATTTATGATGAAACAACCTTTAGAAAATAACTTGAAGTTATGATTCCAATTAACTATATTTCCAACAAATAAAATATTCTTCTTAATTGAAAAAGAATAAATTAAAGAGCCTATGGGATGTTTTTCACCATTAGGGAATTGCAAATTCACATTTCCAACTCCAACAACATCATGGGTGTGTTTTTTTGCTAAATTCATACTTGGACATTGTTTATTATCAAGGCTCGTTTCTAGTGATGTGATGTGTTGCATTAGAATTAAGATACTATGGGCACACGAAGTTAATGAAGACTCAATTACTAAATTAAATTCCAAATGACAAGCCTCATGTGATTCAAAATGTTAATAGGTATAAATCTCATGTGATTCAAAGTGTTAACATGTAAAATCAAGAAATTAATTTGTCCCATAGGCCTCTTAGTAACTAATAATTATTAGTGGTAAACTTATTATCTCTTACCTAAGGGGTGAAGCTAGTGGGATTAAGTAGCCCAAGTTAGTGAGTGGTTAGGGGGTAATCCACCCAATCATTTAGGAGATTTCTAGGAAGGGATTAAAATAAAGGCCCTATTTTCTAGGGGTCAATGTGGGCCTTGTGTGGTTTGTGGGGAAGAAGTATTAAAGGAAATGTTGGGGGATTTTTATATCATTTGATATTTTTTTAATGGGACATTGGAATGAAGGACTATCATGGAGAGGTGTGTGATGAATGGAGAAATGTGTATGTATTTTGTGTATGATTTTAATAGAAGATGGTTAAAGGAATCAAATATCTTGTGTTGTATTTATGTTCTGTTAAAAAGTGTGGAAGATAAAATAGTTGATATTATATAAATAGGAGGTTTCTATGAAATGGTATTTTTGCATTTCTTCTAGGATAGGGAATAATGAGACATACTAATTGGTGGCCTTTGGGGCACTAAGTTATTAATTGCCACAAGAGGGTAGTAACTAATCGTTGATGGTGGAAAGTAGGGGGCGAAAAGACTAGCAAGTAGTAGCTTGTAGACTGAAAGGTATTGCTTAAGGTGATAGGCACGAGCTATGAAGGAAGGGAATTAACTACATACGATAAAAAGTAGAAGGGGATCTCCTAAGGTGTTGTAGGTGATAGGTAGAACCACTAAGGGACTTGTAAGTGTGTGAGAGGAGGGATAGTAATGGTAGAAGGTCTACAGACCCCACTAGGTAACATCTAGGGGCGTCGAAGGTACTACACAACTAGAGAGAGTAATTACTTTTGAGTTTTGACCATTTCTCATGTTGCCCTTCTTTAATTCTCCCCCATACCCTTTAAATTAAACTACTTATAGGAGGGTAGGTTTGTTATTCAACAACAAACCTTTACCTTCTTCATTCATCTTTGTATGGCTTCTTACTTACTACTTGAGTAGTTATAGTAAAGTAAGTTAGTGAGAGTAGTTTCATTCTGTTGAATAATAAGGTGTTGACCTTGTCCCTTCGATCTTACCTCTTAAAGGACGATAATGATTGAGGGTTGCAATTTCACCCCTTAACACAAAGTGATTCAAGTTTTGCTCTTTTGATGATCTATAACTATCCTCAATCATGCACACTTCAACATTGTTTTGTCTAGAGTTCAAATCATTACCTTCATCTTTAACATCAAGTTTAGTATCAAGATTTTTTTCAATTACATGAACTTTTGCCCTTGACACTTGCTTCCACTTCTTTTGGTAATGGAATTCAATTTCCTTGAAATGGTCCACCATGGCCTTGATCTCACATTCACGCTTCAAATGTCCTTAGTTAAAACACTAATCACACCAAACATAATGCCTAGGTTAATATGGTCCCCTTAGCTTTAATCAAGGCTGACATGCATTACATTTTTGGCATGAATCATGAGAATGAGCATGTTGTGATGAACCAAAATACTAGTTTTGGTGTGAATTGGAGTTCCTCCCTTAGTTGGTTGATTGATCAAAGGTTGATAGCTTGATCCACCTTTGGTGTAATCGCCAAATCATTGCTTGAAGCAAGCTTCGATTGAGGTTGCCATTTCTTGTCACAAAAGATTGTTAAAGCTTCTACATTTTACATTCTTCTCAATAGTTCTAAGATTGAGAGCCATCTCCTCATTGAAAAGCTCAGATTCCATCATCTCATAACTTGGTAACTAACCTTCACCCAAATGTATCTTCTTGAAGATCTCATACACTTAGGGCAAAGCTTGTATCATGTAATACGCAATGATATCTTTGGGAAGCACCAAGTTCACTTCCTCAAGCATGTAAGCAACATTCTTGACTTTAATGAGACGGGCATCCATTGAGATACCATCTATCTTGTGTAGACCAAAGAACTTTTTGATTAGCATGACTGGATGAGGACCAAAATTATTCTCATAATCTGTCTTGAGAGCTTGCCACCACACATAAGGATCCAAGTATCTATTCGACAGTTTCAATGCATGATTTTGACATTAGTACTATGAAAGATGCTGATTACTCTAGACCTAGCTCGTCTTTCTGCTTGACGCATAGGGATGAAGGTATTGTGGATCATGGTACAATAGTCTAAAACAATGCATCCTTTTTATAAAGCATGTTTCATATGTGTGCCCAAACACTGTAATTGGTAGCACCTTCCAAACGATACAACTTCGTGGATCTTGAGATTGAAGGAGGTAATTGGTAGGCATGTATCTCTAGCATTAGCATTGTCTACACCTGTGATGCTTGACACGATGCAAGCCACCAAATAAGAATAAGAAATTTGTTGGGAACTTGTCTTGGCAAGCACTAAAATAAGCAACATGTCTTGGCACTGTTGCAGGAGATCACCTGCAACCTCTCTACTCCTTGATCAAAATCACCTGAATTAGGAAAAAGTCTTTGGCAACACAATCCCAGGTTGTAGGCTTTGATACCATGAGAAATACAGAACTTAATAAACATTCTAATTGACATAGAAGATGGAAACCAAATGTTCAAGCAAAAAGCTTAGAGCAAAACAACGAATTATCCTAAACTAAGTATAGAACTAAGTTGTCATCACTTGGATAACTGAATTCTGTAACTAACAACTGCAGTCAATACTAGTAGCTTGAGAGTATGCTCAACAACATCCAAAGTTCAAAACTGTGTTCCACACTAATTTATGCCAAGGCCATTCCCAGGAGCAATATTCTGGAGACAGTACATATCAAAAATTTGGAGTCAGCAGCAGCGGCAGCAAAAAATCTCATGTGAAAAATGGGGAAAAATGTGGAAATTGGAAGATGATGATCACAAAGAGATTTGACATTAAAATATTTCTCAATTTGTGTAAAACATCTTCCAAATTGTGTGTGGAAAACTGGGTGTTCTTTGACAGGAATGAAACTTGGAAATTGAGGCACACCACAAAATTTCTAGAAAGTTGCAAGCAATCAAACACAAAAAAATGTGTATGTATGTATGTTTTAAGGATGTTACACATTTTGTGTTTTTGTCAAGGCCGATCGATCTCCAGAGCTTTTGTCATTAATCATAAGTTAAATACAAATTTGTACATGTGCATGTTGCATAGCTCTTCAGCCTCAATACCTGCCTTCTGTAAACTACACACACACTAGTGTGGGAAAGTGGAATGAAATCACACACTACCCACTCACTCACAAATGCTACAGACAATGATAACTCTCAATAGAGCTCAACTACTTCAAAAAAACTTTTAAAAATAACACTACACTCTCTTTATGTACAAACTGTGTTGGAAAACTTATATGACATGGAACTGTGCTGCTGACCATTTTTCTCACTGACACTACACTCTCAATCTCTCCATATGAAAAAAGACGAAAACCCAAAAGGGTTTATGGGTACACACTAAAGACCTAAATACTGCACTCTCCATATGAAGGAAGAAGAAAAAGGGGTTTATGGATACAAAAACAAGACCCAAAAAACTTCATTGTCTGTAATGAAGAAAGAAGAAAAACCTAAAGGGTTTATGAATAGAAAAAGACAAACCCTAAGAGACTGCACTCTCTGTAATGAAGAAAGAAGAAAAAACCAGAAGGGTTTATGGATCCTATGAACACCACTATGTCCTCCTCCTGGCTGATCAAGTTCTGTTGCAGCATGAGTACTGAAGAAAATGAAGATGAAGAATAAGAATTTTCAGATCAGAATCACACATGAGAAGATCTAAGAAGAAGAATTGTTTAAGCTCTGAAGAATCAAAACATGAGAAGAGCTCACTCAGTATGACAAGAACCAGGAATCAATCTCCTCCTGCTCCAAGGAATTGGGTCTAACTGGCAAGAAAGAATCTGAAGTGAGAGAGTGATGCTGGTGGTGGAGGAGCTGCTGCGGCTGCTGCTGCTGATGGTAGTGGTGGTGGTGTTGGCCAAGATCTAATCTGTTGCTGTCGCTGGTTTCATCATCTTCTTCTGCAAGAAGTTGGTACGGACTCTCGACTCCGTTCATCGCGGAAGAAGTGAAGAAGCAGCTGGTGGCGGCTGTCTCGATCCTCGCAGGTCTGATGGCTTTGTTCTCCAAATTCTTCTGCTCCCAAGAAGAAGAGGAACAAGGTGTATTCACGGAGTTGACGAACGCCGTCACCTCGTCCGGTTGATACATGAGACCTATAAGAGATGAGTTGCTGAGATGAGAAGGAGGAGGAGGAGGAGGAGAGGGAGGAGGAGAAGGAGGAGGATTGTGATGGTTGGAAGTCTGCGTTCTGTTGTTGTTGTTATTGGAGCTGGGTCGTTGCTGTATCTGGTGTGTGAAATTCAGATTCTGTTCTATCCGGGATCCAGGAGCTTGCATACCACCATAAGCGTGGGTCTGTGAGTTCTTGGATCCTTGGATTGTCGGCTGCTTCGCTTTGTTGCCGGAGGTGGAAGCTGTAGGAGGACGTTTGGGCTGCGGGACTCGTACTCCCAGATCCCCGGGTTTGACTGCATTGATGCATGTGAGTCTTTGAACCAGATCTTGGAAGTTGGACGGATCCGAATCCAGGAAAGTAGTGGGCACGCGTCGTGAGGCGCGAAAGCGTCGCTTGCCGACTTTGGTGGTCGTGGCTCCTACAGAATGCGACGCAATTGTGAAGCGGTTGCAGTTGGAAGTTTGTGCTGCTGCAGCATCCATGACGACTGCTGATTCCTCCTGCAAGCCACTGAACTGCGGATGGGTTGTTTTTCCTGGTGATAATCGATCCATGCTCTTTGTGGTATGGGGTACTAGAGATGTGAGACAAGTCTGGAGAGTCTCCACCAACGATGATCTGGAAGAAGTTGGACTCAATTGCGAAGTAGTGGTGGTGGAGGAGGATTCCACATCCTTGGAGCAGCAAAGCTTCATGCCCCTCGGCTGCTCCACAGCTTGCGTGCCCGGCGCCTTGCTCTCAAAAATCACACCATTCTGATGCTCATGGGGACGAGGAGCAGCAGCATCCTGACTGGGTGAGTTGGTCGCGGACTCCCAACAACTCCCTATCATCACCTCTTCCTGTGCCACCAGCACACTTGTGGGTGATGCTGCAGCTACTCCATCGCTGCTCATTCTATTCACAGCCTTCCCTTCGTACTCCAATCCCGCAGTCCTACTACTATCACTTCCTGCCATTTCTTCAAGACCTTGAAATTCCTAATGGGTATCTTGATCACAATGCACAAAATTCACAATCTCTTCTTCAGGCTGCCGTCTCCAGGTTGCAGCTACCCCCGGGACTCAGATTCCAAAAATGCAAAAAAAAAAACACAAAAACTCTCTTTGACTCTCTCTCTCTCTCTCACACGCATTCCCCTCCTTCTTCGCTCACACACCCAAACTTTCTGCAGCATAAACTTCCAATTCGGGCCAAATGTCACAACACAAACCAACTGACAACAGGAGAAAATTCACAACAGAGAAACAAATGACAACAGAGAAGAAACCTCACAAGCTGCGGCTTCTGGTGCTGCTGCTGCTTCTGAGTCTCAAAACACAACAACCCAACTCCAATTTCCACCATCTATTTACACTCACACTGGTCACAGACCCCCCCAACACTCCCTCATATGCAAATGTTGCTGATTTCGCTACTCTTTCTTTCTTTCTTTCTTTCTCTCGATCGCGAGCGGAGCGAGCTTTCCTTTCTTTGGAGTGCGTTTGGTAGGAAGGGCAAGGAGGATGCCAGAAACTGCAGAATCGCGTGCTCATAAATAGAATCAACAGGGCTCAATTCCAAACCGCGGAATGGAATCCAGATTCCTGCCTTGGAATCAGTACCCGCGGTTTGCAGTCAAACTTACCCATCCACGTACGCGGTACCCGCAATGTATACCCTTTTTTAAAAAATCTTTACACGGAGTGGTGTTGTATTTTACCCTGTGTACAGATACGGTTATAATACCCGTTTTGTTAGTATACCTGTAGTTGAGTAGCAGGTTCACCAGCTCTCTGCCCAACGGGAATACTCCCGGAATATTCCACAAGATGCTTCATTTTTACTTCAAATTATTTATTATTATTATTATTATTATTATTAATTTTTCTTTTTCTTTTGAGAAAAATATTTTCTGAAATTTTCAGCATGTCTGAAATTAATATAATTTTTTGTCGAACCTGCTATAGAGGGTGCTGAATGGGCTTTTTATGTGTGGGTTCGAACAAAAAAATGTTATGGCCAATGAAATTGCTGAATTTGGTGGTCAAATTAGCTACAATGTTCCACATTGATTAATTCTCAAGAGGGTCATTCAAAGAAAGAAAAAAACAAATTCCTGACTCTACTACTGTACTACCAAAATTCTAAGGAATTGATTTCAAGCCTTTCCTCTAAACCATTGAGACATACATCTTAGTAACAGAATTAAGAAACAAAAGGCTTAATATATTTATTTATTTATTGTCAAAATTTTGAAATATTCATATAGGGATCACTGGACCCTTTTTTTAAAAAATTTCCAAAAATAATTTATTTTCAGCAAACACCTGCCTATGCCAATGTCTGTGTAATATATTATATTTTACATTATCAAAATTGTGAGTATGGTGTTTAAATATTATCAATAATAAATAAAATAATTACAAGGAGTTTCAAAAAATAAAAATCCCCAGTGTTTTCACTTTCAATGCTGTTAAAAAAGAAATAAAAATCAGTCATTTCGATCTACTTTCACCATTTAGTAAATAAAAACTTACTGCAACTGATCAGAGGCTTCCTTCCAGGAAGAGCCTTTCAGGTAAAAAGACAATTACAAAAACTGACACCGCTAAAAGTGGGGACCAAAAACAGGGTCATTTTCTGGTCCAGAAAAAGTATTGTGTTCTGTTTATGGATGGTTGATCCCATCTGGAAATTCCTGAAGTTCCCCCGACAGGCTATAGCAGGTTA
>Ga0209611_10011734_pt1 | contig 12514 bp, 9 predicted proteins | sample S1TSphgellanicum_3_FD_187693 | JGI IMG/M metagenome (GOLD analysis project Ga0209611, IMG submission 187693) | Host-associated microbial communities from peat moss isolated from Minnesota, USA - S1T2_Fc - Sphagnum magellanicum MG (SPAdes) (version 2) | ecosystem: Host-associated > Plants > Peat...
TATGGGCCAGGAGCATGGCAAGGAGCATCTTTTTCAACATGTTGATGCACTATTGGTGAGTGGGTTTGGTTGGGATTCAATTTCTGTTTGTGTTGAAATTGTTTTCATTTGAATCAAGATTTTCATTGACTAAGCTTTGCATGTTGAAATGTAGGCATCTGAGGGTGAGAGTGAGAGCTCCGAAGGCAGCAGTGATGAGGAGGAGAGAGATGAGGAGGAGAGAGCAGGTAGCATTGCTCCCAGTGTGCTACTTGCTCCGAGTGCTACCACTAGCAGTGGACCCAGTTCATTTGCTAGTTGAAATGAAGGTTCTCCAAGGGCCAAAGATAAAGAGAATAGGGAGGAGGAGGAGGAGGAGGAGGAAGGGTAGGGGGAGGAGGAGGAGGAGGAGGAAGGGCAGGGGGACGATGAAGAGAGGGAGGAGGATGAGCAGCCTCCCCCTCCACCAGAGAACACTACGAGGAAAGATTCAAGGAAGAAATCCAAGAGGGGAAGGAGGTCTAGATAGACAGTTAGTGTGTTAGATACCCAAGGGTTGCAAACCCTTTTACATTGTAAATTTTGAAATTTTGATATAGATTTTTTTTTTGTGGACCAAAGTGACCCAAATAAACCCTGTTTCCAAAATAAGAATACAATGCCATGCTCTTGCGATACGCAGTGCATCTCAAAACAATTTGCGAGTCATAATTCTTCACTATGGGTGCAAAAGCCAAAAGACCAATAATACCATGTCACAAACATCGCTACACTCTTGGGGGTAAAATCATTCCAAAACACGTTTGCGAAATCATAGATTTCGCAAACTTTTAGCGGCATTTTGAGAATCCCAAAAAGTTTGCGTGGTTTCCGATATAAGATGTAACGCAAACTTGTTGGGATTCTCAAAATGCCACTAAAGGTTTGCAATGGACCTTATTTTGGAAACCGATAGACTTTTGAGTCAATTCGCCAAGTTGTTGCGGCGATGGGTTTGTTGCAAATAGTTTCCGATGTAATGTCAATCGCAAACGGTATATAGAAGCAGTTACAATCGTAAAAGGTTTGTGATTGTATCAAGTTCGAAAGTTGCGAAGGACTTGCGATTGTACGGGTGCGAATGTTATAGTATCGCAAAGGCTTAACAATTTACGAGGAATTATGGTTCGCAAATGCGGGTTTTCGAAAACTTCTTTTTTTGTTGTTTGCAATGATATGTCGATCGCAAAATAGCCCCCTGTTGTTGTAGTGATTCAAGGCAATTCAACAATTAAATAGATAGTATGATAGTGTGCCAATGGCGATAGGAGTTTGATGATAATTGAAACATTTATTTATAATAGGGATAAGTTCAACAAGGAGCTACAAGTACATGTAGAATCTTGAGGTATGCCTTAGTGATGGTTCACAACTGCAGGAAATCTAAGATGCGTCGAATGGTGCGAACTAGGTAGTCCGCCTTGCTATTGGGAGGGAGTCGACGAATCGGACCGCGCAACCAACGATAGTGACCAATGCTGGGAACTGAAGACCATGCGAAGATAGAAATATTTTCAGTTTCGTAACAACTTTCACAAACGGTCTCGGGTTCGTCACCAGAAGCGGGGTCGACTTGCACCAAGATCACGAGGGTGCGGGAATTCAGAGAAATACGATAGTACCAGGCTCGAGGAGGTTCGGCTTCAAGATGAGCACGCACTTCTCGAGGTTCGGGTTCTTCATCTCGAGGATGCTGTGTTAGGGTAAGATCTAGAGACGACTCTGGAGGCGGTTCTTCATTCGCTTGTGCGGCTTGCGGCCCGTAAGATGTGACCATGTGCGACGCCATAATTTCAAGCAAAGGAAAAAAAAGGTTAGATCTTCAATCGAAATCAAATTGACAATGAAGGTGTGAAGGACTTGTTATGTTGAGGTGTGCAACTATAATTTATAGATTGAAAAAAAGGAAAGAAAGGCGTGAGTAACGGCTTCGGACCATGGTAAAGTAAAATCGTAGGTCAAAGGGAAAAAATTGAGGGTGTAAGTAAAGTTGTTGGGGGAAAATGGAAGAGGTGAAAAGGGTTTTTCCTTCACCTTCCAATGGCCACCAAGCTTGGAACATTCCATTAGCCACCAAACATGGAACATTCTAATGGCCACCAAGCTTGGAACGTTCCATTGGCCACCAAGCTTTGGATCCACCTTCACCTCCCTTCTCCTTATCTTTAAAAGGCGGACTCGGATGTTTGGGGGCTCCTTTTTTTTGCTTCGGGGATAATTTTCATGTAATCTTGAACACTTGTTTCACAAGTTTCTTGAAGAGGAAAATAATGTTTAGTGTTGGTAAAGGGAAGAAGGAAGAAAAGTAGAATAAAAATCTAGTGATAGTGTTGGAAGGTCGGAACTCTAGAGAAATCTCAGAAACCCTCTCGGGTTTCATAGCATAACTTTTTACTAGTTTAGCTGCAGATCTTGAGATTTGGTAGCAAGTTGCGCCTTGTTGTTAGCTTTCTAGAGAACTATGGCAAGCCAAATTTGAACAATCTATGTGTGAGAAACAACATTTTAAGTGACTAGTGGTCTGCAGCAAGGTTTAATCATCACCTTTGTAAAACCCTCTCGGGTTTGGTAGTATAACTCCTTACTGTCATAGCTGTAGATCATAAGATTTGGTAGGTTGGTGCGCCTTGTTGTTAGCTTTCCAGAGAGTTATGGCAAGCCAAATTTGAACAATCTATGTGTGAGAAACAACATTTTAAGTTACTAGTGGTCTACAGCAAGGTTGGACATGGTGTTAAGTCCTTAAACATTGTTTTGGATGAATGACAATTTGGCATAAAGTCCTAGAACGTGTAATGTGTGAGCTTGAAAAATAAATCTATCAGTTTTTATCATAAATAATGCATAGGAGGTAGGTTATTAAATTTAACTACAAACGCAATCTAACATCTAGAATTGCACTAGCATTCTTTCCTTCACCAGTAGCATTTGTGCTTGGAAGCATAATCACCTTGTAGAACCGGGAGTAGAGGGACGGAAAGTCACCTCACACACAACATAGAACCATAGATAGTCAAGGGCTCCAGAAAGTCAATACAAAGTCAAGACTTACATGTATGGTTACAGACTTCCATTGATCAAGTCAATGATCTACACAAAAACAACCACAATTCAGACACAAAGAGGAACAACTACTAATGTATCACAATCTTCTGGTAGGAAGTTTAGAAGCTGGCTCATGTGTCTTTAATCTCATCAGTTGACTTCAGGTTAGACTCATGATCACATGTGTGAAATTCCAGAAGAAAACACTTCTGTTATTCCCTCTTGAGGGACATACCACTTAAAACTGTTTACTTCAGTCTCTATTATAACCAATTCTCACCCAAAATTGATCATGTTTGAAGAAAGCATAGTATATACATAACCTTGGTCTACTGAAAACAAAAACTCTGTTATCTTCATAACCATATTCATTCTGATTATGATGTATATAAAGATAACATTTGTGAGGTGGAGACTCTATTTTCAATGATAAGAAACTAGTGTCACAAGTTTTAATTCTCAATGGTAGCAACTCTCTTATATCAGACAAGAGTTCAAAAATGGGATGTCCCGATGGACAGATTAATATCGAAGGTCTGAGTTTGGCATCCACATCATGAGAGACCAGCTGTTGAGCTTCCACATTGCATGGCCTTGCCCTAGCTTCCAAACTGCACACCCTTGCCCATGATTTTGCTTCAAGGCAAAGTTAGACAAGCCTTCAGTGTGTATCTGAAAGCTATATAGGCAAGCAACTAGCTGAAATTCTAATGATAGCAGGTGAACAAAATGACCCACCATAATGTAAAGAAATACCTGTGATGTGGATCAAGAGTTGGACTTGACACTGAAGGGGATGTAGGCCGGGCAGATGTAATTTGATCATTTGAACACTTGCGCTTACCCCCTGACATAGTGTTCTCAATCTAAATTGAAGAAGGCAACCTGTTGGCATTGTGTAAGCCATGAGTGAAATTGTATAAACTTCAGAGATTTGTGATGAACATTCAAATACAATCAGGCCCAACACAAAAACCATGTATCTACTTTCACTAAGCTTCTTCTTGGGCTGTGCTCCCTAATGCTTCACACCTAATGCTAAGTTCATGTTAAGGTGATACTAAGAGAGGCAAGTTTTTTGTTACATTCAGATCGAGGGTTGAGGGTTGGGGGCATTATGTGTAAGGCATTATGCATGAAGCAATAGCTGAGTGCAGGCTCGATTTTGCTAATGCCCTCAACCGAGGGATTTACCTTACACATAATGAACCCTACTCTTTTCCCTCAATTTCTCCACTGAATTTTTGGCAGGTCTTTACAGTTTTGGCATGTCTAAACCCAAAATGCCCCCAACTTTAACTTGTGTCACTGTTTAATGTTTGCCTGGGGCAATAAAACTATAAAAATTATGCCTACTTCTAGGTGTAAGAGTCCTCCCACTACTGAGGAGTAGTCATAAGAACAACCTTGCCATTGATATGCTTTTGCCTTATGATCCCTGTTGATGTGGTACATGATAAATGCTACAGTAAACTCTCTTTAAACTAATACTGTGTAAATTAATATTCTCTCTAAACTAATATGCAGGCACAGGCCTGTGGCAAGCCTCATACTTAATCTAATTTGTGTAAACTAATACAGTAAACTCTCTCTAAACTAATACTATGTAAACTAATACAGTAAACTTTCTCTAAACTAATACTATGTAAACTAATACAGTAAACTCTCTCTAAACTAATACTGTGTAAACTAATATTCTCTCTAAACTAATATGCAGGCACAAGCCCATGGCGGGCCTCATACTTAATCTAATTTGTGTAAACTAATACAGTAAACTTTCTCTAAACTAATACTGTGTAAACTAATACAGTAAACTCTCTCTAAACTAATACTGTGTAAACTAATATTCTCTCTAAACTAATATGTGGGCACGGGCCCATGGCGAGCCTCATACTTAATCTAATTTGTGTAAACTAATACAGTAAACTCTTTCTAAACTAATACTGCGTAAACTAATATTCTCTCTAAAGTAATATGCGGGCACAGGCCCGTGGCGGGCCTCATACTTAATCTAATTTGTGTAAACTAATATCCTCCATAAACTAATATCTTCCGGCTGGTCCCAAGGACTTTAGTTTAGAGAGAGTTTATTGTATCCTCCATAAACTAATATCTTCCAACCAGTCCCAAGGATATTAGTTTAAAGAAAGTTTACTGTATCCTCCATAAACTAATATCTTCCGGCCGGTCCCAAGGATATTAGTTTAGAGAGAGTTTACTGTATATCATAATCAATGGAATTGGTCCATGCTATATCAAATCATGCTATATCGAAATCAATGGAATTGGTGCATGCTATATCATAATCAATGTGAATTAGTGCATGATATATCATGCACCAATGTGAATGTTCATACATTGTAGTTTCGCCATATTGTGATGGTCATACATGTAGTTTCGCCACATCTCATCTTGCAAAATGGTTGCGGATCGTAATACAATGTTGTCCATCTCCCAACATCCACCAATGTAGTACATCGAAATCCATCACCACATCTCATCTTGCAAGATGGTGAGGTTGCTGATCGTAATACAATATTGTCCATCTCCCCACATCCACCAATGTAGTGCATCGTAATCCATCTTAACACGCCTCCCCAAATCCACCCTGTTGTGCACCAACTCTGCCATCCTTGTGCGTTTGCCATTATGAACTACAGAGCTGGTTGACTACACTTCACAAGCTCCATACTGATTGTAACTTGTAACCCTGAAAATGTTTGCTGCCTAATGGAACTTAAGAACAAGCTACGTTCCGTGTCCAGTGTATAAACGTCTCAGGGTCAATACATTTCGCGCACTCCACACGGCGAAGAATCGTCGCATCACATCATGTTGCATCTCTCAAGCAAAGCAGCCTGTCGTTTCGGGCCTCACAAAATGCTTTTCACCAACTGATTACATCCAAAGGACATGCAGGCTGTAAGAAAGAATCAAACTTGCCAAGGAGAGAAGTTACAGAGTTTTGGAACTAGGCTCTAGAGTCATCATCGCTTTGAAAGCTACAGCTACAAGTAGAGAGCAAACAGATCACGCACTCAAGCTGGCCACCAAAACCAACGTGAAGAGAGAAACCCTTGAAACTGCCCAGAAGCAAAAGTCACTAGGTGGAGCCATATAAGCAACCGTCTCAACACTCATAGTTAAATGCATAAGCAAGTTCAACAGAGAGCCCTCCTAAGATGAAATCAAAGAAAGATGTTCAAAGTTTCCTCGCGTGAACACACCTGAGTAGTGCACGACTTCAAAATGATTTCAAGATTCTTTTTCTCCATGTGAAATCTTCATAGTCATGGGAACTTTTTGAAAGTCATGACCAACATTTATCAGTCTTTTTGGTAAGGCACGAACAATAAAAAAAATATTCCAATTATTTTTGAAAACAAAAAAAAGAGCTTGCAGAAAAGCAGAAAATAAAGAGCCAAAAATTTGGCTTTTTCATTCAGGCCGAAGGTTTCTGAAAATCGCAACAAAAAAATCAAAAATATTTTTGATTTTTTCTCTTTTTCCAAAAAAGAAAAAAAAATCTCTCTTTTCATTTTTGCCTCTTTTCTTGTCGGGCCAAAGCTTGTCGAATGCACCGCCTCTTCAAAGTTTCGGGTACGCTATCAGATCCCGTGTCATATTTTTGGGTGGCCATATTCACTTATAAGATCCTGCACAAATTCAGCATACAACCTTCCTAACACGAATTCAAAGAAAGGAAATCGAAAATAACCAGAGTGGGACGTCTGTCGGCAGCTTCAGTACACCTCGTCTCCAGATTTCGACTCTCAGACCGAGCGAGCTCTCCAAAGGGCGCGTTAGCAGTTTCTACCTGTTTGGGAAGATTTCCACAACAAAAACAGCAGCTGAAGAGCAGAGAAAGCGGCATGAAGAGCAAGCAGTGAAATGAATAAATGCAGAAGAAGTGAAGACAAGCGCGGAGGAACAACGGAAGGAAGGCAGTCCTTACGGAGGAGAGGTTTCGAAGTTTCCTCGGACGCAGTTTCAAAGAAAATTCTTAGAAAATGCAGTGAGAATGCCCTGTGAATAGGTAGGGCGTTCGTGGGACAGTGGACAGTAGACAAATGGATCTCTCTGGTCCGGGTATTGACGTTAAATTAAAAGAAAGAAAGAAAGAAAGAAGACTTTCCCACCAACTTTTTTTTCTTTTTTCTTTCCCCCCCCCCCCTCCCGTTTTGGTGGTGTGGGGTGGAGGTTTCCTGACGTATCCCAAGCACCTCACTTTTATCCCTTTTGCTTTGGGCAAATGTTGCCCTCCTTTCAGTTGTATGGGGTGGTTAAAGGGACGCAATTTTGTACTACAAAATAAAACCGGCTATTTTGGGGAGGCTCCATAGTTTCAAATTTTGAGTGATGGGCCAATCAAATTGGCTTATTGCAAAAATAAAATAAAATAAAATAAAATTAGGAGTCACCTCACCTAATGAATGGAAGAGGAGAATAGCAGAGGATAGGAGAATAGGTATGACAATAGTTTACCTCAGCTTTGATTTTTCTTCTCAGCGCACTCTTCATGTTGAATGGACCTTCTTTTTCGTGTGAAGTCTTGCACTGATGTGAAAATTTTGAAATTTTTTGTCCCAAATTCAATGATTCTTTACAAAAGAAAGTTTGTCAAAATTAGAATTAAAAAAAAAAATCTTCAAGAAATCGCCAGATTTCCAAAAAAAAACATGAGCCCTTTTTTTTGTCTTTCTATATCTTTAATGGCCGAATTTGGCTTAATTGACCTGCCAATGATCACCGCCTTGGCTACGTCACAAAATTGAAAAAAACTGAAAACTTGATTGGAGCTTTGCAGCATTTTCGGCCATAGTGCGTCGTCAGACATTTTCATAGTTCGTGACAGCTAGCGCACCCTCTATCTTCATATTCTCAACTTCTATTGCAAATGTAATTGCATGAGGTAAGCAAGCACCCTTCTGCCACATGACAATGCCCTCCCACCCTCCATTCTCATGTTGAATAAATACTTGACTTTGCCATCTTATCCCAACTTTGTAGCCTCTACATCTTTGCTAACAACAAGTATATTTCATGTTCTCCCCTAAGTAAATAAGTTTGCAATTTTGGCAACTTCTTTAGTCCCATAGTTCCTTCCTTTGTTTATACACCTCAAAGCTCATCAAAGTTGCAACAGTAATTGAAATGGTGAAAAAGGTTGCATTGTTGTTGTCTAAATCTCATAAACTGAAGGTCTAAAACCATCCCCAAGAATGCAAATGGCAACATTCGCAATCTTGTGGAGCCATAACTGACTGTATTCTACACTGGCAGCTTCAAATAAATCTTCTTAGTGTTCCCACTAGGGTTGTGCAGTCCTAGGCAGTTAATAAAGAATGACTAAATATGACAGAAATTACTACAAAATATTACAATCTACCTAGATGATACTTGCACCCTTACATACATATGTTAATCCTAAGTACATACACTTGAACTTCAGTGTCTTAATATTTATCTGCGTACACAATAGTACCACCTTCAATCTCACTTTCAATGCAGCTCTGTGATGCAAGGCATTTAAGTTCTTGGTCCACCTAGTAGGTAATCAATATATATAATACCTGCAATTAGTTTGAGTATGAAGTATGCAAGTCTTATGTATAGTGCATAAGGCTTGTACAGTACATTACAATAGTTAGTGATTTTCGATTTTTTAGGATCAATTTTGCACAGTGTTTCTTGATAGGAAGATCAGCAAGATGTTTTCAAGTGGTAGTGACAAATGTCATCTTTTTCATAGGCAAATAGTTAGGATAATTGGCACATATATGTATTGGGCGCAAATGTGGTAAATCTGATCAAGATAATGATTACAAGCTGGATTCAAGTTTTGTCAGAATTCAGTCTGTCATGTCTATGGACATAATTCTTAAATCAAAGAAGTATGTTACCATGGGATTCATAAAAAACATTCAAGAATGTTGTTTCAATTGCTGTTGGAAGCCCATGGTAGAACCTATATATATACTAGTGTGAATTATGTACTCTAGGGTTTTGTCTTGTATATTTGCATTGCCAAGATTTTGATTCCTAAATAAAATTTTAGTTTATTAAATGAATTTATATAGGTTACAACTATTGAATGTTTGCCATTAATTCTACAGGAACATTAGAGTGTTAAGGACAGGTGCCAAGTTCACAAATACAATGGAGACTTGATACCCAAGCATTATTTGAAGCCAAGGAACATGAGGTAGATCAGTAAGGTTCAACAAGTTATGAGTGTTTGTGCACTTGTTGCCATGGTGGAAGGTCACAAACTCATATCAAAATTTTAAAACATTTGAAGTTGCATGGACAAGGCCCATTTTTCTAATGGCCAATGGTGAATGTTGAACTTTTCCTAGTTTTTGCAAATTTAGAGGATGGAATGTCTAACTTTAAATTAATTACACATAATTAGACCAAAACATAAGTAGTTTTAGTTTATATTTATACACAACCAACAAATAAGGAAAAGTTGGCTTTAAGTTGTGAACCCTAGGTATTTTTGTTGATCTTGCACTAGTTTTTGCAACATGGATAGGGAGCTCAGTTGATGACCTTACACCAAGGGCTAATGGATGTAATGTGGGAGCAGTTACAAGCATCACACACTTTGATTGAAGTTACAATGCTTGACCCAAATGTTCAAATTCACATAATGTTTATTGAAGCTTTTGATAGATTTGACAACTTGGAGTAGAAATGTGATGTTCAACAAAAGCCCACCAAATAATTAGCCCATGGAAAATCCACCTTATGATCTCAATTTCCAAGATGACCAACAACAACATGAAATTTTAATGGATGCAATGTTAGCAAAAACTTCAACCCCGTTATATGAAGGTTTTACCATTAACATGTTGTCAACAATTTTATTATTATTAAACTTGAGAATTGTGCATGGGGTTAGCAATGCATTCATGAATGAATTGTTCTCATTTTTGCATTTAGAATTATTGCCAAAGGTGAGCAAAATGTTGACCACTACTTATGAAGCCCTAAAGCTAGTCAAAACACTAGGTTTAAATTATGATACCTTTCATGCATGCACTTACAATATAAAAATTTAGTTCATTGTTCCATTTTTTTATATCATAATAAAGAGGAAAAGGCCACATAAGTGTATTGTCTTGCTTGCAAAGCCATTATATTTAGGTAACTAGTCCACTCATGGGCATATTTAAGAGACCATTTTATTAAAACATTTTTTCTCCCCTTTTCTATCTAATCTTTGACATCGATGGGCTATGGGACCCATGCAACAAGGAAAAGCAATTAAAAGTAGTAACATTTGGTATTAAAAGGTCCTTCTAAAGCGAGTACAAACCAATGCAACATAAAATACAAACCTTATTGAGACACCCAACTAACTAGCCATCCCTAAATGTCATAGTGTGTCCTCCAAGCAGGTGAATACATGGCTAGCTTTCCACCACAAAATTAAAATATTTTTGTGTGGTGTTATTTGTTCTATATCTTGCAAAATTAAAAACAAGGAGTGAAACTTGTAATGTTTTGGTATTAAAGTGTTTAGGTCCTATTGAATCCAATAGAGTAATGATTGTGATAGCCAAGTTTAAAGTGAAGTTAGGGTTTGGCCTTAACATAATGCCCTAACAAAAGATTCTTTAGAAAATTTCCTATCTTTTTCCTTTCGTTTTGTTTAATATTGTGTGATTAATTTTATAGATTTAAGATTGTCTTGTAATGGTAAATAGTCTTTGAAAAATGGGGTTCGTGTTCATAATAGACCTCCTACTTCATGGGCACCAAACAACCGATGTCCCCCAACTCATCATGTTTCATCAAACTTCGTAGTTCCCATTGCCCAGTTGCCTGATCATGTGCCACCACAGACCTATTTTCCACCTCGTCCCCCATGTAAACCATTGACCACCCACTAATTACCCCTCCCATTTTAACAAATCATACATCATTTACTAATTCCCCCTACTAACCCCCGGCCTTTCATGTGAATATGGGGCCCCAACTTTACACTTTCCCAAACCCCTTTCAATCATGCATAGTTAATACATTGTTCCGTTCCCACTTTATTGGTCTTTATAATTGACCATGATCATACCCCCCAACCTACCCCCATCTTTTCAACACATTTTCAACCTCCACTTAAAGTCTTTTGCCCCACTTGTGGGCACCAATTTACTACTCAAAAATTAACTCGTCATCAACATTCCTATTAAACATACAATTCATCTAGTCCAAACCCTTATGATCAATCATGGTTTAATAATTTCCTTTGTTCTCACCCCACTTTCATCAACTTAGACATGGGTTTCATCATTGGATGTCCTCGAGTCCTTTCATTTAGGCCTTTGTTGTCTTCGATTGTATAACTACATCCTCACCATTCTACAATGTGATGTACAAGTGGCATTTTGTTTTCTAATAGATAAGCAAGTGTAAGACCTGTTACAATGTGGTAACTTGGCACTTGTTCCTATTGTTACCCCAATAGTGTCTTGTTTTGCCCCTTTGTAATGAGGTGACAAGGCATAGGGAAATGTAGATTCAATTCAAGAACTTTCTAATAGGTGACTAAAAAAATTTGTAGGAGGATTTTTTTTTGCAGGCCCAAGCTTTGTCAACCAATTTGAATTCAATCCTTGTTCCCCAACATGATTTTCCAACTCACAAACATCTACTTTATAATTTAGTTCTTAGGCGTGTGAGGGAATATTCTTGAGCAACACACACTTTGGCACCATTTTTTCCTACACCCACATCTTTTAACATTACGTTAATTCTCAACGCATTACACCTTAAATTAGATGGCTACTTCCCGCTTTTTTTCAAAATTACAAGCCAAACTTGGACCTTGAGGTTTTTTTTATTCCTTTAAGTTGGTGTCTAACACATGCCGCATTTATCGATAAGTGGTTAATCTGGGATGGTTTTTGAACACTTTCAAAACTATTTCCACCTATAATATTTAATGAATGGATTCCTTCAATTATTTCAAATTTGTTTTCATATTGCATAAGGTCACATCTCATCCCAAATTGCAAGTGTCCTTGGAGTGGCTTACCTTTTAACCATGACCAAACCTTTAGGTGGAATTCGTCCTATTACAATGGGGGAAACATTGTATCAATTCACAAGCTATGTTATATGCTTTCAATTTTGTGGCACCTTTGCAACACATTTTTCCCCACACCAATTTACAGTTACAACTAAGGGTGGTTGTGAAGCAATAATCCATGGCATTAACTAAATGTGGCAAATGTTTTCAATTCGGTGTTAAAAAGGATCATATTTGAAAAACTTCATGTAGCAAGTGAGGATATCATACAATTCATCCCTTTTGTCCATGCATTCTATGTATTTGAATCTCCCTTGTTTTACAATCATTATAATTGTGAAGGCGATGTTATAATCATCCCATCTTCCATGGGAATTCGTCAAGGTGATCCTTGGGGGGGGGGGGGGGGGGGTC
>Ga0209611_10011735_pt1 | contig 12512 bp, 8 predicted proteins | sample S1TSphgellanicum_3_FD_187693 | JGI IMG/M metagenome (GOLD analysis project Ga0209611, IMG submission 187693) | Host-associated microbial communities from peat moss isolated from Minnesota, USA - S1T2_Fc - Sphagnum magellanicum MG (SPAdes) (version 2) | ecosystem: Host-associated > Plants > Peat...
TCAGATCATGCTAGTTAGTTCTAGGTCTAAAGAAGGCATCACATTTATAATGGCATGAGGGTTCTTCAACCTTTGAAACCAAGGTACACCACTCCAACAATCAATTTTGATTTGCCACAAAAATGGAAACACAAAAGCGAACGATCACATTTCATTTACAAATGTACATGTACATTCAACATACATACAATTAGTGAATGTAAATGAAATTATGCAATCATGGTGTTTTTTCTCATCATATGCCCAACAACCTTGAAATTTTGTTCATGAGTGTTCATGTTGTCTCCAAAATTTTAACAAAAACTTTGGGTTACATTATAAATACAATGATTGGCCCAAGCTATGTCAAAAACAATGATACATGAATAGATTGTTTAGGATTTTAATGGAACTTCTTTTTTTAATATTAAGAACCTTTTCCTAAACATTAACAACATAATCACAATTAACTTAATGAGACATTGAATTTATCACAAATATGTATTTAAACTAAAAAAGGTGATTAAAAACCAAAAGTAATATTTTTTATTCCAGAAGAGAAGGAATTAAGAAAGGATATTAACCAATCTCTTTGGGGTTAATCATAAATTTGTAGTTGGGGTTCCCAAAACAACTATCTAATAAAATAAATACTACAAAACCCAATTTTTGGTTTTTTACAACACATTATAATTATAATGAATTGTTGTATGCTTACATTGAGAATGATGTCATGTTTAAAAAATAAAAAATATTTAAGAATATATGGATATTATATAAATGCCCTCTTGAATCTTTCAAAGTAATAGTTGTTTTAAGTGTGTTTTTTAAAAATGAATTAGATAATTGACTTCAATTTCTTATATATAGATAAACAATGTTTACATTTATGCTTTAACAATGTTCATTGAATGCATTTGATTAGATTATGAACCATATAATAAATTTGAAGGTTATGAAATTCATTTTTTGGGGTTGAAGGGATAATGACATTTTTTAGCCATTTGGTTAATTTTTTGTATTCATTGGAATTGGAATTTGTAGCCCCAAGTGTAGGTCACATGTGCAAGAAAATTATGCCCCAAAAAAATCAAGTTGTAAATATATGTTAATTAACATTTTATGCATTTTTGGTTTTGAACCATTTATTATTGATGCACAACAATGTATGAATGTGAAAATTCCCCACCACCATATGAATTATTTTAATTTGAACTATTCATTTTTTCTCATTTAAATTTGTACAAAGTAGATTTCATTTTTGGTGGTTAACGGAAAAATATTCATTGAGTCCTTATTATGAAAGTGATACCCCATTATGAATGAGACCTTTTCAAATGTTATATATACTCAATTCTTTAAAAAGGTCAAAATTAAACACACATATTTTGGGGAATCAATGTTTTTAAACATAATAAAAGCATGATATATCAAATTTGGAGGTCCTTTCACAAAATGAAAATGACACCATCATGATTTTGGCTTAATGAACAAGTTTCAATATTCTTTGAAATTGAGAATTGAAGATGTTCTAGTTAAAAAACATTGGTATAAGTGTAATTTTATCTTTTATCTTTTTCAATTTTATGATGTTGCTTAAGTGACAATCATCCAAAAAAATATTTAGCCAAATTTGGAAATATTCAAAATAGGAAAGTAGGAAAATATTAAACAACCCTTGTTGATGTAGAAGGTTGTGGTGATTCTAGGGAAAAGAAAATATTTTTTTTCATTTTGGTGATTTTGTTTAAAAATAGGGAATTTATGACAAAATATTACTTAAATTTTATTTTTTTTCCAAAATGGAAAAATAATGCCACAAAAACATTAGTAGTTATAAGTTTTGTTGAACACATAATTGGAATAAGTATAAATGTGTGGCAAAATAAGGTGATAATTAGACAATTATAAAAATAAAAATAACCATATACATATATGTTTTTAGGGTTCTATCATCCTTCAATTATTTATTAGTATTTTGATAGTGCACAAGTTGTATAATCCATTCAAAGTTACGAACCAATGATATTTACAAAAAAATTGAAAGATTACGTATGAAAGTTTAGATGTATTTATATTGCCATGAAAGTGAACAAGGTTTATAACAATGTAATGGATTTGATTTTAAAGATGTAATTGATTTTTTTGTCAAAGCACCTATTATTCATTTTATTAATTAGATGGGGTGCCTTCCAAGTTCAAGTTTTTTTTTCTTTGAAATGAACCATTTTAATTGGCCCATCTCAAAAAAGAAAAAGCCCCCACACTTTGGAGGCCCCCAATATAACTTTTTTTTATTCCAATGGGAAATGGCCGACAACAAATTAAAAAAACCCCACACTTTAAAGGCCTCCCAATATAATTTTTTAAATTTTAGTGTGAAGTGAAAGTGAAAGCAAACAAAAGATTTTGAAAGCAAAAGCTTCACTCCCCCAAAATTAAAGAAAATAAAAAAGTCCTCTTCAATTTAAAAAGACATGTGTTGAATACACAATTTATGAACTAGGGATAAATCTTATTAAAAAACCCACACTTTTGGGGCTTCCTTAAGACAATTTTTAAAATTGTGGCAATAAACATTAATGTAATATTGCATTTGGCAAATGAAAGTGTTAGCAGACATTAGTGCACTATTACATGTGCATCCCTCTCCTTGCCTACATGAAACCAAAAAACCTCCACCATTGGAAACAACCTAAATAAAATAAAATCCCAACCCTACACTAAAAAAAGAAAAGAAAAGAAAAGAAAACCCCCTTGGGTGCACATTTAGCCCTCTCGTTGGTTGCATGAAAATCCTATTTTTAAAACTCTTTGTCATCTTTTTTGAATTGTTTTAATATCCTAATTATGCATTGGGATACCTATTGACATTTTTTTTTGGTTTCATTTGTTAGTGATTGGTAAATGTTAATATTCTAACATTGGTTTATTTTTTAATTTTGTGATCCAACACATTATTATTTGCACAACCATGATCTATAATATTAACCAACTGCAAAAATCAAAGAGTAAATCCCAACATAATTTAAACCATATGGAATTGAAAATAGAAAATTGAAACAAAATACAATGGAACACAATTATTCTTCTCCATCAAAATCTTCCTCTAACTCCTCTCACGAACTTCTCCTCATCCTCAAAAACTACTTAATGTCATAATGATCCCAACCCAAAACTCTTCCCATAAGTCCTTCCTAGTTTCCTGCCATGAACCTAAATTCAAATTGTCAACCAATCCTAATCATTCAACCCTATGTTGCCATTTTGATTTATAGTGACACTTCCTATTGTCCACTTTGTCCAAATGGTGATAGGAGAATTCTACCCTTAAGATTGATGGTGTTGGAAAACTACAAAGCACCAATTTTTTGGTAAATTTTATTGTTTCCATCCATAGGGAAAAAAATTCACACGTGTAGAATTTGGGGATAAAATTTTGGCTAACTATTTAGCCAATGTGGAGTTGACATGTGATCTTGTAATGTTATTTTTGAATGGATGTATGTTTTAACACCCCAACTTGACTTGTGTTATATGGGTCAAAAAAGTGAAAAGAGATAGATCACAAGGTAGGACAATAAACCTTAATATTGTGTTGATTGCAAATTCTTGTTTTTGTAAGAAACTAAAGAAGTTGAATTTTCCAGAAAAAAAAAATTAAAAAGATTTCAATTCCATTCTAGGTTTTTAATCAAGGATTTGGTATTTTTGGGTTTTTCTAGTGGTTCTCACAAGAAATATGAAACATGAAGAAAAGATAAATGAAATGGCAAACTTCATGGTGGTTTGAAAACAAGGTTTGTGGAATAAAATTGTGCTCCCCCTCTTGCCTTTGGTAATTCGAAGGAAAATTCAATGCAATTGGAGGAGTACTAATGGGAAGTGTGATGAAGAAAGTGTAGTAGGAACAATGAATGAATTCATAGAAGTTGCAACAATGACAAGATATTTAAGGTTGGGAATTAAAAGGTTTGCATTTCATAGTAGTAGAGGTGTTATTCAATGGGTAGTAGCCAAGGTTGTCAAAAATGACTTGTTGTGCCCATTTTGCATTCATCGTCGTGTTGACCACCATTTAGATGCATTAATTTCGTCCATTAGACACAATTTTATTTTATTTTCATTTGATGTATCCCTTGGACACCTAATGACCAAAAAAAACATTGGTTGCCGTACTCTTAGTAATTGAAAATGGATTTGCTACCATAGTTTTGGCATCTCAAACTTTTGGGTTGCCACAATTTTGACAATTGAAATTTTTCTAGTTGTCACAATTTTAGCAACTAAAATATTTTGTTTGGCAAAGTTTTGATGATCGATACCCGTTTAGTTTGTGGTGATTGAAATAAATTTCAATCGTTTGGTTGACAAGGGATTGATTTATATTGTTGATCTCGTTATCAAACTTGGACGTCGCTTTTTGGTCATTGTTCAAGCATGTTTTTTTAGTAGTTGATAATTGATCCTAGGTGTCCATTGGTGACTAACAATAATCTAAATCAAAGTTTGAAAAAGGCTCAACTTTCCAAAAAAAAAAAACCAACCCATTTTGCTTGTGCTTGGTAATAAAAAGTGGAATGTATATTTTAAACTCTTTTTTTTCCTTTGAGGTGTGTGGGTTTTGTATTTTTTAACAAGCAATCATCACCGTATACCTTGCGAAAAAGGTGAAACCTTCTTGGGTGTATGAAATTTCAGATTTTCATATTTCATTTGTAATTGATGTTGAATTTCATCATGTAGCTCTTAAGGTGCAATCTGACCTTATTGTTATATATTAATTTCTTTAATCAAATTTTTTTTAAAAAAAAATTTAATGGAGGGTAGGTGGAATGTGTGGGAACCATAGGATTTGATGACTTTAGGCAAATTGGGGAAGGTGGAATGTAGGTTTTGTAATAATGTTGTTTCATGACACAAGGATAGAATGCTTTTCCATTCGGGCTATTGACATGGCAATGGAAAAGTTAATGTTACAATGTGTTTGAGGGCATGAGCACAATCAAAGCATTATTTGCCACTTATGCGGTTATTGTCTTTTGACCATTAAATGATGTGGTTATATTAGCCCTTAATGGGCCAATAAAAAACGTGGCCATTGAAACATCAAACCTTTCTATGGCAAGAGAATCTATCTCCGCTTATTGATGGAGGTAGGTTTGCTTGAGTTTGCGCCCCTTTTTACAAATAACATAGAGGGTTTTAATATATCTCCAAGTAATGATGCTTGAATTTTTCAACAAGTTTCATTACAAAAAAAATTGAATTCAACAAAAAAACAAGAGTTGGACAAGAAGTGGGTGACATTCTTTTATAAAATGAACATCCTTTTCAACGTTGCGTGACACTTGTCATTCATAAAATCTTAATAAGTAACTTCAAAGTTGTGAATCTATTGTAAACCCCCATTGTACCATGGATTGCGCATAGATTTGTCAAAGCAATCCAAGGTCAATGTGTCCAAACACGTTGTTAAAAGGACATGAAATTCCATTCACATATATGGAGCCACCATTTGTTTTGATGGTTGGGACAATGTTGCAAGGTATCCATTGTTGAATGTGATGTTTGCTTATTTTAATGGGGATGTATTTTTAGGTGCCATGGACACAATGGGGGGGGTGTAAGGATGCCCATGATTACATACATAATGCCTTTGTTAGATACATTGAAACTATTGGAGGGGACAACATTGTACAGATTTTTATAGGCAATGTTTCAAACATGTGGAATGTAATTGACCTTACGATTTGTCATTTTTTAAGCCTTTACTTTCAAGGTTATGCATTTCATTGTTTGGACCTACTAAATATAGAAGATTGGGAAAACAAACCTTAGTGAAGTGAATTGTGAAAATGATGAAAATTATTGTTTTTTTTCATACAACAACACCATGCACCACTCACAATCTTCTTTCATTATGAAACTGACCTAATGTTTCAAAACCCCATTGAAATTTGTAACCAATTTTTTTACGATTAAGTAGTTGTTAAAGGTGAGACCCTGTTGTTGAACCAATTGTCATTGATTTTGAATGAACAACCTTTGTCAAGACATTGCATAACACCTATCAACATAGGTCCTTCACCAAAGTGAAATCTGTTCAAGCTAACATAAAGGATTAATGTTGGGATACTTGTGCCAACATTATACACATGGTGGAACCAATTTTAATGGCATAAATGGTGTTTGATGGTAAACAACTTTGCATGGTGAGGGCATGGCTTGTCATGAAGACATTGGAATGACACATCTTATCATTATGAGATTAACCATTTTCATTACCATCGAGCCTTGCGGATGTGGTCAACATCAATTTTATTATTAAAATGTAGGATGTTGATAAGTGACCTACATTATGAATGAGTTTTTTTCAATCCATATTTATTGGTTGAAGTGTGCTTCCATGATGATGTAGATGCCGAGGAAGGATTCAACCATATGTTATGACAAAAACATTTTTTGTAGCTTGACGTTTTATGCCCAAGTTTTAAATGACTTTGTTAAAAGTTGATGACCATTTTTCAACAACCCCTAGTTGACAACCTAAATTTGCTCCCATATGAATGATGGGACTTGCACATTTGCACCATTACTTGCCACATCTTGGCACAAGTGTTTCTATGTCATTGTGTGAGCAAAATTGGAATTCATATTCATTTGTCCATAACAAAGTGCAAAATTGATTCACATTGAAGCGAGCTAAAAATTTGATGTACATTTACATTAATAGCAAACTCCTATAAAAACAATTTGGTGTTAACCCCATTGCTTGGTACAAAGAAACATATGTTGTTTGAAGACTTTATGTTTGATGTTGATAGAAGTTTTTAAAAAGGTAACACATTAAAAGAAGACCCTTTAGTGTCAAATGAGGATGAGGACCAGCATGACCCCTTCGAATTCCCAAATGACAATTGGAAAATCATGGACCCAACAATTTAAAGAATAAAATTTGGATAAAAACAGTTGGATAAAATCTTCAAAAATGACAAGGGAGAGGGCGATCTTCATGGACTAGCATGGGGAAAACAACTTTGCTTTGCATCACATATTCAAGAAAGTGAAATAGAAATCAAAATGTACTTAAACTTCTAACTGTCCATGGAGAAGGCATGAAGGTAACTACCTTTTAGCCCAAGTATTGTACCTTTGAAAGTTGTTGGTCCAATAGACCAATATTTTCCAAATTTTGTTGCCTAACTTTTGTTGAACTATTACTTTCCCCTAAACAACCCATAGACCATTTTTACTATTTTGTTGTAGCTACCTTCAAGCAAACTACAACATTTAAAAAAACAAGTTTTAGTAAAAGTAACACAAAGAAATAAAATAAAATAATGTGAAAATTACAATATTTTACATCAAACTACAATAAACTACTATCATTCTAGTGGGAAAGTAAAACATTAAAAGAAAAAGTAAAAAAAAATCACAATAAGTTCCACAACTTTCACACATCTTTTTATATTATTCTTTGTTTCTTCATATAATAGTTCCCTCCATTTTTTAAAAAACTTTCCATACAAGAATCATGGGAATCCATCTGCTAATCCCTTTCCATAAATCACACAAGGTCCATATTCCACCCACACAAGTAGGCCCCCTTATCTTAATCCTTACACAAATCCTTCTAAGTTGATTAGTAAAAAAAATACCAATTGCCCATTTTCATGGGCTAATTAACTTAATGGCTTCATCTTCAAAATAAATTGGAGGATGATAATTAATAATCTACCATTAATAACTATTTAGTTACTAGGAGGCCCATAAGACTAATTAATCTAAGCAGATTTTTTACCTTTAACAATGAACCATTGAAAGACCTTTCATTTTCAAGATTGTTGTTTGGTCGTTTGATTATGCAACACTATGTGGTATGCACCTAAAGTTAACATTTGAATTTTTTGACCCAATTACATGATGCCATGTGGCATGTAAAGCATAACCTAAGTTGTTTAAACTAGGTGATTTAAACTGGGCAACCTACCCTAGACCTAGACTAAGCCATCTTAGCTTGTCATAGGGTGACCTAGATAACCTAGGCTCCTTAGGAATTTAGCCTAGGGTGTTAACCTAGGCATCAATAGGCTAAAACTAGGTTACTTTAGTGTAACTTAGGCTAAATTTGGTTAGACTTAGGTTATTTAGGTTTAAATAAATAAATAGGTTTAAACTAACATAAATTTAGCTAAACTTCATTAAATTTTGCTAAATTAAAATATTTCATGTAAATTTGGTTAAACTTTGTCAAACTTGGTTGAATTAACATAAATTATGTTAGACTAGGCCACTTAGGTTAAATTTGGCTAAACTCCATTAAAATCGGCTAATCTTGGTTAAACTAACATAAATCAAGTTAATCTAGGCTTTTTAGATTAAATTTGGCTAAATTTCTTTAAACTTGGCTAAACTTTTGTTCTTATGATAACATTTATGCTTGGGATGTGGAAAATGTGTGGTTGATTAGTTTGATTTGGATCTTTGTTGTAAACAAATGAAATGTACTTGAATTTCAAACATAAAAAGACATGGGAAACACTCTAGTTTGGCAACTAACAAAACATGTCATGGTTGGCAACATAAATGGCTACAATGGCACCATGCATTGTGCAATTGCACCTTTTTGCATGGAATTAAAAGCTTTCAAATATGTGAAGGATGGGCAACTTGAGAAGGCGATGTAGCTCTTCCAACAAATGCAATGAGTAGGAGGTTCCTAGATGATTGAAATTCATGCATAAATGTAGAGATTGTTATGACTCATGCATGATGTAGGGTATGTGCCTTGTATGAAATTTGTTCTCAATGATGTGGAAGAAGAAGAAAGGAATTTCATGTGTGTCACCATTGCGAGAAACTAGCTATTGCATTTGGGCTCATCAATACAAATCTTAGTATTCCTTTCCAAATAAGAAAAAATCTATGGGTTTGTGAAGATTGCCACACTTCCACAAATGTTCATCTTAAAAAGTAGTTGTAAAATCAATCATGGTGAGGGATGCCAATTGCTTTCATCACTTTGAAGATGGTGTTTATTCTTGTGCCATGGATTATTGGTGATGCTAGTAAAGTTTGTCTTGTCAATTAGTATATCAAGTTCCTTTTGCTTACAATAACATGTCTAGTGGTATTATAACACAATCAAAAGTTCAATGGTGTTACCAAATGTGGTACCATTGAAAAGGGTGGCCATGGAGTAGCTTCCTTCGAGTTTTGGTTCATGCATCTTCCATTTGTAGCACTTAGGTTTGGTGTCTCTTTTGTCTTATGTATATATGGAGTTATTTTAAAAACTGAGTGGATGTTGAGACTATTAAAATTGATGATGAATTTGAAGCGTGGACCAACAAAGGTTGGAGATAGTAGTCTTGGCCCTCAATCTCCCTGATTTGATCATTGTATTCACTAAGGAGTTCTAATGATGCTTTTAGGTGATGCTCGTATGTTATTTGATGTTTTCTCAAGTTTGCTTGATTGCTCTTATTGTTCTCAACATATCCAAGTCCAATCCATCAAGCAAAAAATGGGTAAATATACAATAGTTCTCTTGGGTTATTGAACTATTCATTTAAGGAATTGGGCACCAACCTAGGCTTGTTTAACTACCTTATCATTGCCAATATCTGTATTGTGAGATCAAACTTTTTTAATTTTCAGGTTTGCAAAGATTGTCATGCTTCCACAAAGTTCATTTAAAAAATAGTTGGGAGAGCCATCATGTTGAGGGATGCTAATCACTTTCATTACTTTGAAGATGGTGCTTGCATCTATTGGGAACATTCTAACACCTTTTGCCCTTCCTGACATTTCACATGTCCCAATACCATGGCAGTCCAAGTCATGACCACATATCGAGAGGGCATCATTTTCATGGTTCATGCTGCTGTTACAACTTCAACACATTGTAGTTGTAATTTGGCATGAAAAACCTTTCTTGACTCAATGTTTCGCCTTGTGGATTTGATTATTTTCTTTGCATTTAATACAGCTGCATGAGAGCACATGCTTCACATATATAAAGCAATAGCATATGCAAGGGAAGTACACACAGGGCCGATGAGAAAGACTGGTGAACCTTACATCACACATTGTGTCCATACTGCCAGGATCCTCGCAGCTTTGGTTCCAGCTCATGGCAAAAGGGTATGTTTATTTGTCTGATTCTTCTGAAATCCCTTGTAGTAGGATGCATGATGGTTCATTCACATTTTTATTGAAAGCTTGGACGATTAACACTCTTCCCCGTGCTCAAGCACTTTAATATGTTGACTGTGGATCCCAAGATTGTCTAAAAGTGAGAGAGGTTTGTGGCATGTCATGTTTTTGCACTTGGGTGGTCTGCATTGGTCTGCATTGGTTATTTGAGAAACTTCTTCACACATCTACCATCAATCTGTATTCTGTGATCTATTGAGAGTGTCATTGATCATCTAGACATGGAAATTATTCATGGAGGTCCCTGTAATTCGTCTCTGACATGAACCATCACTGGCCTGTGACTAACCTGTTCAATGGACAGAGTTAGGGTTGCTCCTTGTTCCTATGACTCAAGAATTTCATCATGTTAAGTTCTGCAATTGGTAACAGACTTTTGGGGGCACCGATGCAACAGGCAGTCAATATGGTAGTGGCAGGTGTGCTTCATGATGCGGTAGATGACACTGACCATGATATACTGCTTGTTTTGTGCTGTGACATGAACTCCATGATCCATGATGAGCATTATAGTGACCAATGGCCTGTTTTGTCAGAGTGATTGATATTGATGTTGCCAGGCCTCAGCTGAATGTTACTTGAGATCAGTCCCCATTCTCCTTTTTGATTTGAAGTAAAGTGTGTTTTGGGCGGGCTCCTTGGATATGCAAATTTGAGAGTTGGTCAATAATAGAGAACCATTTGTGAGGCCTTGTTTTTTGTTTCTGCCAGCATGACCCACTGGAATTAAGGCAATGTTATGGATCTTGCAGGTAGGTAGACAGCTTGTGAATGATGTTACTTGGTATGGTAAATGATCTGCATGTTGTTCTTATCAGGCTTGCTGATCACCTGCGCAACATGTGGACTATGTATTCTCTCCATCCTGAATCATTGCACTACATGGGGCTTGCATTCAGCAAGAGTCTAGCATTTGGGGAGAGTAGGGGAGAGAAGTTGTGAGGGGCATGAGGATGCAAATGATTCTTGGTTCAACATAGTTTTCCTCCAATAAAGTGACAATTTTCAACATGGTCAGTATAGCAAGAAAATTCAAATAGTCAAATCAACATTAAGACCACTGAAAATGCAGACAGTGAACAAAAATCTACAAGTTCAATCAAGTATGGAAGAAAGGGAAAGAGTGCAGTTCAAATGGGAAGTTCAAAATTTGAATTCTTGTGTGTTTCTACAACTGCAGGCTTCTGATATCTTGTGTTTTGGTTGCTGCACAACAATGTTCACGTATGTGTTTGCCTTCATCCAAGGCTTGTGCTGTGGCACAAGAGACACTTGTCATGTGGTGTTCACTGGCATCAGGACTGGGAGTTTGGGCTGTTAAAGCTGAACTGGAGGACCTTTGTTTTGCTGTTTTACAGCTGAATCTTTTCTGCTATTCCCCTAGGGTACATATGAGCTCCAATAATGGAACAATAGATGCAATATCAGCCTTATACTACACAATGACTTTGGAGAACGTCCTTTTGGATTGGAGCATTTGCATCACAGGCATAGTGTTGGAGTCAAGTTAAAAAATTTCTCATCAATGAGACTGGAGAACATTTTGTGCACATGATCTGTTTGGAGCTCTGGCAGCTCCTATAATGAACTATTGCTCATCTTGAAAAAAATAAATTCTGACACATTTCATTGGGATTCAGGAGCTTTTAAAAGCACTTGTGCCATCTGATGTGCTGTTGGATTGGAAGCAACCAAATCAGGGACTGGGTGCATCTGCCACACTCAAATGCAACATGTATCCTGCTATATCAACTCAGTTGAGGTTCATCCACAACTGAGTTGTAATGGGTATCTGGTGGATGGTGCGCTGGTGGGTGCTGGTTCACTCTGGTCTATAGAGAAATGTGACATTGAAATTTGAAAATGGTCATAATAAGAAAAGTTAGAATTCTAATCCCATGATCAGTGTTGTTGTTTTCCTCTTTTCTAGTTTTCTTATGTAGCAACCTTGCTGATCATCCCAAGAAAGACATAGCATTAAATGACAACAAAGTCCAAACAGTAGAAAACCTGATGAAAAACCACCCCAAACCTAAAAACTCAGTTGAAATGTGGTGAAATTAATTTGAGTTTTTAAAATCTTGTAATCATGTAATAATTCTATAATCAGCCTCTTTATATCAGTGTTTTAAAATTTTCAATATTATGATTTAGCATCAGTTCTGAGCATCCTAATAAAGATCTTGTTAAGGACACTTTGTTGAGAAACTGTCTAGATTGTTGAAAGGTGGCAAAAAACTGCTCTTCAACAGAAAACTGTGTTGCAAAATGATGATTTCCTTTCTAAATATTGTGAGTTGTTTTTTCAAAGA
>Ga0209611_10011736_pt1 | contig 12512 bp, 4 predicted proteins | sample S1TSphgellanicum_3_FD_187693 | JGI IMG/M metagenome (GOLD analysis project Ga0209611, IMG submission 187693) | Host-associated microbial communities from peat moss isolated from Minnesota, USA - S1T2_Fc - Sphagnum magellanicum MG (SPAdes) (version 2) | ecosystem: Host-associated > Plants > Peat...
CTCTCTCTCTCTCTCTCTCTCTCTCTCTCTCTCTCTCTCTCTCAACTTGCTCTGCCTGAGGGTAGTTCTTCTTGCAGATCGATCCTTTCTGGGAGACTAGGGTTTGGGAAGAGAAGAGCATAGCTGACAATTAGCAGTTAGAGGCGGTTTTTTTTTTTTTTTTGCCCCCTTGTGTTCTCAAGCATGCAAGTGAGGAGGTGGGTTCAAGGCCATGGTTACATGGGCGAAGAAAAACCCCAATGAGAATGTGCAAGAGTGCTCCTCTGCCGGTTCCAAGAACTTGCCGCTGGATGGGTTGTCCTTAGGAGGAAAGAGTCACAGGAGCCTGCCATTACGTGACATAACGGTCTCCATGAGGCTGGCAGATGGAGAGAGGGTGATGGTGGTGGGGCAGCAGACTGATAAGGTAGGATATGATGATGGTGACGAAGAAACAGCAACAGCATGTGGAATATTATCTCCGTTTGACGAGGAGCAAGATACTGATGATGGAACCCACTTTCTAAGTGTCAGGAAGAAGTTTTGGGGTTCTACTACTGCATGGCAGTCACATTCAGCACCACCAAGCCCAAGCCCATCACCTCGGCAACAGTCCAGGTTCAGAGATAACAGCAGAAGGCCTTTCCTTCTGGCACCATGTCCTCTTCAGCCCATCAGCAAGGTGAGACCTCCTCCTCCACTGCAACAACCTCCAAGGCAAAGCATAGATGGGAATCATGGGGAGTTTTATGAAGGTGGGCAATGCCTGCCATGCACGCCAGGTGGACGGAGAGATATGAAGGGACTGATTGGTCCTGGGATGAAACTTGATCTTGGTGCACTGCAGCGCAATAGGGATGCTTGTGAGCCCACTGAAATGCAGCTCAAGAGAGACAAATTTGCCTTCTTCGATAAGGAGTGTTCCCGGGTTGCAGAGCATATTTATCTTGGGAGTGATTCAGTTGCCAGGAACCGTGAGACATTGCGGGAGAATGGGATTACCCATGTGCTGAATTGCGTGGGATTTGTGTGCCCAGAGTACTTCCGGGATGATTTGAGCTACAAGACGCTGTGGCTACAAGATAGCCCATCAGAGGACATTACTAGTATCCTGTATGATGTATTTGACTACTTTGAGGAGGTGAGAGAGCAGAGTGGACGGGTCTTTGTGCACTGCTGTCAGGGGGTTTCTCGGTCAACATCTCTAGTCATTGCCTATCTGATGTGGCGAGATGGTCGCAGCTTTGAGGATGCTTTCCAAGATGTCAAGGCTGCAAGAGGGGTCACAAATCCTAACATGGGATTTGCTTGCCAACTCCTTCAATGTCAGAAGCGGGTGCATGCCACACCTGTGAGCCCCAACTCTGCTTTGCGCATGTATCGCATGGCTCCTCACTCTCCTTACGATCCTCTTCATCTCGTGCCCAAAACTGTGAACCATCCAGCTGCATCTGCTCTCGACTCCAGAGGTGCCTTTGTTGTTCATGTGCCAGGTGCCCTCTATGTTTGGCAAGGATCCAACTGTGATTCAGGAATGGCTGCAGCTGCTCATGCATTTACTTGTCAAGTGGTGAGATATGAGAGGGCTGATGATAACAACATCCAAGTCTTTGAAGGTGAAGAGCCCTCTGAGTTCTGGGAAGCTTTAAGAAGTGAGATGCCCCTGGTTGGGAGAAATGTTGGGCATCAGGATCCAGGTGCTGGAAAGGACAGTGGCTCACCAGAAACTGGAAGGAATGCAGAGTCAGGGACTGTATTTCTGAGAGTAAAGCAGCTGGCAGTATATGACACAGATTATTCACTCTACCAGAGAGCGAAAGGTCAGGCAGTGATGCCTGTGGAACCGATTCCAGGATTAGTAATACATGGTACACCAAGGGATAGTGGGTGGAGCCGACTTCGTCGTAAATTCTTCTGCATCCCTGGAAGCAAGCCTATGCTAATGAGGGAGGGAGTGAATGGAGCAGGAATGTCTCAACCTGTGTCAACAACAGGGTCCAAGAATGAAGTGCCTGGAGTGGGGGGTGCAGCAGCATCCCCAAACCCTTCACAGTGCTCATCTGCATCATCTTTCTCATTTCGCTCCTTCTCTTCAAACTCATCCCATTCTCCTCCTTTTCTGGCATCTCCATGTATTTCTCCACCCTCTTCTCCAGTCCTGTCTCTGTCTCACTCTCCTTTTCCAAACTCTGCTCTTGCATTGTCACCAATATTAGGAGAATCCCTGTCAACCCATATGCCCTTTCCATCTCTTGATCATTTTCCTAGTCAGCTTGAGAGCAAGCCCTTCTCTCATTCATCATCAAAAGGACCTACTCTGTCTCTTGCACAACGTCGAGGTGGTGTTTCTCCCTCCCTCTGTCTTCCATCATTGGTTCATGGAGCTTCTATGACACCAAGAAGAAACCCTGAGCTTGCTCCCATCTCTACTGGAAACCTGACAGACTGCAACATGCTCACAACAGTTGAAATAGGCAACACATATTGTGAATTGGATGCACATAACAAGGTGAGAGAGGAGTTTCTGGATGCCATTAACAACACAGCACCACAGGATGGTGATGAGCAAGTAGTCCCCATTACAAGAAGGCCTGCTAGCTTTGTACAAGAAGATGTCAAAGTACAAACAACAGTTATTATAAAAAGTGCAAGATTGGAGGCAGAAGCTCCTGAGCTTTATGAGTGGCCACAGATGGAGAAGATTGATATGTTCATGGAGGATGATCTGGAATCACATGCAGCTTATGTCCTGGTAGTACCAGATGCACCATCAGGAAGAGGGGGCCATGTGTATGTGTGGGTGGGCCAGTCTTGGAGGTCTGATGGAGATGGAGAATCACCAGAGGAAGATGACAATGGCCACAGAACCAGTGAAGAGCACTGGGAAATAATAGGGCAGGACTTTATCAAGCAGTGGCAACTGCGGGTGGACATGCCTGTTAAGGTAAACTAGCCTTCTGTTGTCACAGCCTTTGTGTTTTTTGGGTCATTTTCCCTGTAAAATTGTTTCTCTTGTTTGCTGTGCTGCTGTTCCTACATTTACACCCATGCAGTTGGGTTATTTTTCTTGCATTTGAGGCAACATCTGACTCTATTCTTTGTCTGACAAGCCAACTTCACCAGAAGTTGGCACTTGTTTTTAGTGCTGAGCACCTTGTTCAATTGTGTGCAGGTGGTGGAGGAGGGAGATGAGCCTGATGAGTTTTGGGAGTATTTTATCAATGGTTGACTACATTTGATGTGGGCTTCATTGTTTCATCTTATCAGGCATGGTCTTTCGATATATCTACCCTGTTATTGCCCAAAATTTCTGGTCATAAACACAAGCAGAAAATAAACTACAATGGTGTGCAAGGTATTTGCAATGATCAGGTGCTTACCTTTACACAGTACCTGAATTGGTCAAAATTGCAAGAACATGAGCAAGAGGTGTGGCTGGAAAATCTCTGATAAGAGAATGATGCGCAGTACACAGAATGTGTGACAACAGCAGCTGATTGAGTACAATGAAAAGAGTACCTGTGTCGCAGGCCACACAATAGCTGATCTTCTTTAGTCCACATAGCAGTTAGGCTCTAGTTGCTTGTTCTTCCACACCATCCACACAAGCTTGTAATTTGTCTGCCTGACGACATTCATGAAACTTGGAGCCCCCCAATGTTGGGGCTTGAGTTTCATGAATGTCAAGCAGGGGTGCTGTTTTGGACTGCTGAATTTGATGGGTCTTTCATTGAGAGATCAACTTTGTAAAATATTCATTCATGTGATGGTGATAATCCACAGTAGTTTTTTTGTTTTGGGAAGTAGTTTTTATGCTTGGGAGCTGAGCATGTGCACCATTTGGTAAGACTCTGGCAGCTTTAGAACTTTTTGACACTGCAAATTGGTTCATGGATGTCAGTATCAAGCATGCTTTCTTGCATTCCAGCCAGTTTATGAAACCTGCTTGCTGACAATTTGTTTCAGCGTCAGAGCTCAGACTTGATCTGAACCGGTTATTTTTAGCTTGATCTGGTGTAGTTTTTGATAAGGTCTTTGATGCTTATGCCACTGTGAGCCTGCCCTATGGAACAATGGCAACAACATTCTTTACTTTTTGTGCATAGGACTTCTCATACCCTAGCAAAAACTTAGAATAACAACAAATAACATGTAATTTGGGCACCAGGCACCTTATCATCCTATGGATCTATGCATGATTTCACCTGTATAACCAAATTACACCAGAGACTCAGTTCAAATCGCATAATGATTCTAGCAAGCCAATTGTTTAAAGAGTAAAGTAGTTTGTAAATAGATTTCAAAACCTCAACATCCTCAACATCTAGTTTTGCTCTAAAAACTTCCGTGCTAAATTTGATATCATATTGTCAATGCATGTCAACACTTTAAGCTAATGGATTGAGAGATTCAATGTGCTAAAACATTGAGAAGAATAAATATTGGGTTTAGATTCTTCATATTCAATCACTTTCAACTCTTCATGATGGAAACCATGACATGCAAATGGCCCTAATCACAAATCATTTTTTTGTGTCAACAAATATTCTCTTCAAAGTATTACATGTTTTTGCAAAACACTTGGAAAAATTTCTTGGCGTGTGTAGAGGGTATCTTATATCCATGAATGTATCTCCTAGAAAAGAGGGTGGATCTTATATGCCCACTCCTTAAAAGTGGGAAGGATCCTAAGTATGCCTTTAATTAGGCATAAGAACCCTCCCCCTCCTATGTGATGTACCTACATATGTTTAGGTTCATGATAATGTTCACCTCAAACTCTACAATGGGTAAAGCACACAAATGGGGGAATTCTTCGAAAGTTGGCCAAGTAACTACCGCCTTGTTATGGGAATGCCCCCATCCTAGGGCTTTAAAACCCTAACATTCTTAAAACCACTTTGCAAGGTCCCACTCTATATGATAAATGATGAACTTTGCATAGATCTAAGACACCAAAATGTCGTCCCAAGTAGAAGATGGGTGATCTTTCTAAGCCCAAATCTTTGTTTATTGCTCTTACACCAAGAAGTCCATTTCTTTCATTAAAGTTGTAAAAACCTTTTCCTTCTTGTAATTATGGTTGAACATTTTTTCAAAGACTAACAAAGGTGAGGGGACCTTCTTGAAATGTGATTCGAAAAGTTTCCTTTACAAAGTTTAGAAAGTATTTTTTTCATTCACAAGACTTTGTTTTGACATGCCATATTGTCTAAGCATGCAAAATCGTTCACAAGTGGTCTACAAAGTCTTTTCCTACAACCTTTGTCATGTGCATTCCCACGTTGTTCCTTATTTTAGGTGTCCATGATGAGATGCAATGGTCCTTTCTAAGTTCTTTGAGTAACACAAATTTTCAAACAAAACTTTAGCAAAAAATGTGGGGTCCATCAAACTCAATCCTCCATGCCCTAAGGGAATGCAAATACCATAGTAACTTAATTCATGTTGACCTCATTGAGCCCTTTATGCAAAGGGTCCAATGCAAGGCATAATGCAAGGCAACCCACCACAAGCTTGAAACAATGGTGTTACCTCCGTTGAGACTATGTAATGGCAATTTCAAAACCTCAATCCTTCTTCTCAAGTCAAAAATTTGAAAGCCTTGACTAATTGGTGAATTTGGTTTTCACTTTTTGTCATGATTCATAACCACATAAATGTCCTCACTAGAGGCCTTTTTCTTAATGAATGCAAAGGTCCAATATGGTTCAAAGTGCTATTACATGATTCCCCAAAATGTCTTTTCGTTCTTGTTATTTAATATATCACACTCACGTTTTATTATCTTTCTATCTTTTTTCCTTTTCTTGCATTAATCTATCTGCTAGCTTTGTAAAGTAGTTTTGTGTTTTTGGAAACACAATTGTAAACATTATAAAAATATTGGTAAGGTTGAATTTTACCAAAAGTAACCAACCCGATTATATTTGTTTACTAAATGAAATAATTACATTAAAACAAATGTGTCACACCAAATAGTTAAAGTTTGGAGAAGATGAAAGCAATGACATTGCACCCATGACAACATTTTTAAAATTCCACCCTCAAAACAAAGCAATAGCTCTGAGTGTCCAAACAAATTTAATCCCATTTTGTTGCCAAATTTTTTATCATTCACCTTCATTGAAGTGTTTTTTATAAAATAGATTCCAAATGTTGTTCCCTTTTCTTTTCCTTTTATATTTCCAACAAACCACCACATTATCCAATAGTTCCAATGTTTTGAATGTTTTTCACATACCTACTTTGTAAATGCTCATGTTTCCATGATGTCCCAAAGCTCCTTACTTGCTTGTCCAAGTTGTGTCAAGGGAACAACTCAACCAAAAAAAAAAGGTTTATTTACCTATAATTTCTCATCTAGGGTGTTAAAATTTCTTTGGTTGTTGTATGTAAGTCAAAAGTGGATATGAATGAATGTTGTGGAAAGCTTGGCTATGACCAAATTTTTAAATTATGTCAAAATGGCCAACCAAAGACCAACATTCAAATGCTTACAAGATGTATTGACCAAAGAAAGTGTTTTGTAATATATAACAAAGATAAAACTTTGAACCCCAAACTCCTACATTCCATGGGAAGACACTTATGAATATTTTATTTAAAGTGGAAAAGAATATTATGAGAAATAAATTCCACTAAATTAATAATAGGATCAAACTAAAACACAAGACACCCCATATTCACTTCGAAGATTATGCAAAAGAATTAAAGAACATTGTGTACAATGGAATAAATGTGTTCACAATGAACTGAAACAAAACATGAAGGAATATAATTGAAAATACTATGATAGGTTGCCATCATTTGAATGCAACAATCTTGTCATTTAACACATTTTTTGAAAGGAAAAAAAGGTTATGGAAATGTTTATTTTCTTAAATGGATGGATGAAACTTAAAGTGGAAGATAGAGATCCCCATTGGATGTGAACATAGTGTGTAATGCAAATATTATTTTAATTTACATGCTTTTAAACATGTTAAACTAAGTTAATGTTTCAAACTTATGACCTATTTACACCCAAAAAAATCATTTTATCATTTTTTATTCAAGTAAATTTAATCATTACAAGAAATCATAGCTTTCAAAATGTCCAACTTGATCAAAATGTTTTCACATTGATTAAAAGGGATGTTCATTTTAACTAAAAACGTGGGCATGAAAAACACATGGTTCTTTTTATTAATTATTATGATTAAAATGACATTTTTGACCAAGGGTCATATCATGCATTTAATCAAGAAGGATAACAAAAAAAATGTTTATCAAGACATACATGGCTTAGTTAAATAAGCCATACTAAATGACAAAGGCTTAATCAAGTCAATCATATTGTTTTGACACCTAGTCATATTGATTTGGCTAACTAGCCTACTTATTAGGCTTAAATTAATTACCTATGCTTAAGCTATTGTAGCCTATTTGAAAAACTATTTTCTTCTATCTTTTTTCAAGCTATTCTACCTTAAGTTATCCTAGGTTATTTCAAATTATTTTATCTTAATTTATTCTAAATTACTAGGTATATGATATCTTAAGTTATTTTTAATTATTACACCTTAAGTTATTTTAGGCTATTAATAGGTTAGAATAAAATAACCTAAAATTGCATGGTTAAAATAACCTAAAGTTTTTAAAAAATTAAATGGGTTAACTTAGGATACCTTAAGATATAATAGTTTAAAAATAAGTTGTAATAGCTTATAGTATCTAATAACTTAGAATAATTTAAGGTAGAATAGCTTAAATAACATAAAATACAATAAACCAAAACTAACCTAAGGTAGAATGACTGAAAATAGCCAATAATAGCTTAAAATAATCTAAGGTAAATTATCTGAAATAATCAATAATAACTGAAAATAACCTAAAATAACTTTAACTAACTTGGGTCTATAATAATCTAAATGTTTTTTAAATAACATAAGATAAAACAACCAAAAGTAACCAAAAATACCTTAAGGTAGAATAATTGACAATAACCTAAAAGAGAATAACTTAGGATAAAATAATTTTAAATGATTCATAATTTTATAAGGTAAAATGACCAAGACAAACCTAAAATAAAATAACATAAAATAATCTAAAATAATTGAAAATAACATAGGGTCGAATAAAAAAGAATTGCTAAGAATAGCCAAAGGTATAATAATCTAAGATGGAATAGCTAACAATAGAATAGCCTAAAATAACAAAGAAAAGCCTAAAAATAACTTAGCAATAACTTATAATAGCTTAAAATAATTTTAAAATAATATATAATGAAATAACCTAAAAGCCAAAATTAACAATAAAATTGCCTAAAATTGCCTCCTAGATGGAATAACATAAAATAACCAAAACTAACCTAAGGTTAAATAACCTCCAACAGCGTAAGGTAATAGCACATCACAAAATTGAAAAAAAAAAAAAAAAAAAAAAAAACACTGCCACAACAGGGGTTTTTTCTATCCCTTTTCTCCATACCTTAAGCACAAGCCTATTCCAGGACAAGAGCCCCTAGCTATAGGTGTATGTACCTACTTTCCTGTCCAAAATTCCAATAGAGAAAGGGCAGGGTTAATAAATTTCTTACCAGCACCCACACTGGAGTGAGTGATTATTTTATTTGGCGAATTTTGGCAACCTGGCAAGGAATTAAAAAAGGTCTTGATGAGAGATATAATCTTGTGCCTTCTTGACATTGCCAAAACATATTTCATGCCTAAAAGTTATGGCTATTTGGAAAAACAAAAAGGTGATGGTAAAGAAAATTTGGATCTCTGATTTTGGGTTTAGAATTCTTTGATAGTTTTCTTTCAATTGCTTGGACAATCATTCCTAATTCTGAACCCTAATTCTTTCAATTGCTTGGACCAAATGAACCCCCATTCTGAACCCTAATTCTTTCAATTGCTTGGACCAATGAACCCCCATTCTGTACCCTAATTCTTTCAATTGCTTGGACAATCTATGTCTAAACTGAACCCTAATTCTAAACCCTAATTATAGGCGCTTTGGCTGAAGCTGTTCCAAAACACGAAGGAAAACACAGAAGAAGCAGGAAAGCTTGAGACAAGCACAAGCGCGCAGGGCGTAGGGAGGTGACGGTACAACGGGATTTGCAACTGGGTCTTCTAACTCTACGGAGCTCAACTCATCTGCTTCGTCACAGTACGACCATCCTTTTTGTTTGCCTGGAGCGGTAACAGTGCCTCAGCAGCAGCATTCGGGTGGGTTGGGTGTTTTAGTAGTTCTTAAGAATTGTTGTTGTTGTGTCCAAGTCTGCTGCTGGGTGTTTTCTGTATTCGCAGGCGGATTTCTAATTTTTGTTCCAAACTGTTGAAGTTTTTCTCGTTTGAAGGGTTTTTTGTTCTGACCCTATCTACAATCTCGTACCTGATCTTTGTGGGTTTAGGGTTTAGGGTTTCTTTGATAGTTTTCTTTCACATTGGAATTTGAGAGTGCAGTTTCATGGTCTATGTTAGCTTGAAATTCCATTTTAAGGTATATAACAGATTTGGTTCTTTCTAATGGGACATGCCTAAAGTCAGAGAGGTCATGTGCTACAGGAGTTTTTTGATAATTAGAAAGATTGCAGCCAGGAATCTGGGTTGGGCAAATCTGAAAAAATCTAGGGTTGAAAAAAGTTGTTAAAATTGTACAATGCAGTCGGAAGACAATCCTCGAGATCTTGTGAAATGTCCAGCACTTTTATAATTCTTTTGTAAAAAATGCAGCTCCCAAAGTTCAAGTTTTAGTGTAGCAACCCAACTTCTATGGAGAAGAATCTTCTTCTTGAAGATGAACTTGCATTTGATGATGAGTTTTCAGAAGTTAGACTTGTTGTTGGGTTGGGAGTGAAGCCCAAGTTATGAAGATGAGACCTTTCAAGACTGTAGAATTCTCAAAAGTTGAGCACCTGTGAAGACAGGGGTTTTGTGGATGCTATTAAGAAAAAACTCTTGTAACATGTGTTGTTGGAATGAAAATAAATCACATACAGAAGAATTGTAAAATCTATCAGTGCATGACTGTTTGTCTCTGTGGTACAGATTTGTTTTGTACTGGACATATGGGGGTCATCTCACAACCTCTTTTGCGCACTCGTTTGGTTCATCATTTTAGGAATGGTCACCGGAGCCATCTTCCTCAGTCCCCTTCCTTCTCAACAGTGGTATGTCCTCTTGCAAACTGTAGGTGTTGATGAGAATTGGGAGCACATGTCATTTTAGGTCCATGTTCTTTGAGCTGTAGGATTGCCAACCATCTTTATGTTCAAGACCCAGGGTTTAGGGTATATTGAGCCCCAAAATTGCTTTTGACTCTGTATCTGAGCACAAAAATGGCCTGTCTTCAGATTTCCCAGTCCAACCCCTATCATACAACATCTTCATTTCCTTAGTTTTCAAAGTGGATCACAGAGCAGTCTATGTGTATGTTAAGACCCTGGGAGAAGAGGAACTGTGATTTAAGAAATTGGCATTGAAAGGTCTGGCTAGAAGTAAAAGGTTAACAACAATTTGACAAACTCTCAGACAGATTCATATTAGTTGATCATGAACATGAGCCAAGTGAGGAGAACCCCATGAGATTTATCATGTGTTTCATGTGGTGCTGCAGTCACAGGAACCAGTTGCCCAAAAGCCAAGGCGTGCAGGAGGAGGCTACGTTGGCCTGGTGGCTTTAACAGCTGCAGTTGCTGTTGTGGGTGGAGCTTTCTACACTGTGACTAAAACTCGGTTGCCTAATGCAAACTCTGTATCTCAACCACCTGTGCCTCCAACAGCTGCATACACAGATCATACTCCACTGGCCTCATCTTCACCAACACTTTCTGCTCATGATGAATTATTGAATAGGCACGGAGACTTGTTAAATGAGCTAGCAGCACTCCGAAAACAAAAACGTGACAAGCTTGTGGACTTGAAAAAAAAAGAAATCAAGGAAGAGATTCATATTATTGAGTCAGGCCTTGCAGAGCTCCATAGAAGTTAATGTTAGTTTCCCAAGCAAGAATCTTCCTGATATTTCAGCTTCATTCAAAGGTGTTTCTGTTCTCTCTCTCTCTCTCTCTCTCTCCTTCTCCTGTTCTTTACCTTTTCATGTTTCTTTGTTCATTCAGAGAGCAGAAGTCATCATGTATGTGCAGTAGCATTTCCCTCTATAACTACAGTCGTCTTCTACTCTTGTGAATACCATCATTCCTTAGCCTTTGCCATCAGAAGCTAATGTTTTCTTGTACATATATAATGTGCATTGCAATTTCTTCAATTCTTCATTTCAGCCACCTGTTGTGCCATGAAAGGTTGTGTATACCTATGCTATGCATAAGAGATGGAGAATTTGGGAATTTGGGGGTCATGTGATTACTTGTATCATCTTTCTATATGGAGAGTCTATGGTGTGTTGTTGCAGCCTCTTTCCTTTCTGTGATTTCTTTTGTAATGCAGAGCATTTCTGTTTACATGGTGGCTTAAGTCTATATGGAGAACTGCACCTGATGTGCCAGTTTGTCCATTGCTGCTGCTTTACAAAACCAAATTGCCTTGTTTCCCTGCCCATCTGGAGCTTGCAGGATCCCCTGCGCAGATTTTCAGGTCCAAACTGAGTCTTAACATGGAACAAAAACCCTCAAAGAATGGGTGGTTTTCATGGAAGAACCTCAACAAAGAACTGTGATTTTATGAAAATTTGTTATTATGTTTTTTTGTGGTGAACCATCTATCTATGAAGGAAGTTTGTTTGTTGTATTTCGTCATGCTGAGATCTGCCAAACTGTGGTGCACTTGTCACACTATTGGTACCATTGGAAAGCCCTCAATGAGTAGGATTGCACTGTGTTGGATTCATTCTCTTTGAACTTACAGGGAAGAAGTTATGGAACATTGAACAATTTTTTCACCAAAAAATAATTCATTTAAGTCAAAGCTATAAATTAAAGGAGAATTTGAGCATGCTATTGGTATTGTTGGAGAGCTCTAAGTGAGTAAGATCTAATGAAAATTTTTAGACCTAATGTGTGGGAGATATTGAAGTAAGGGTGTTGGCCTGTTTGGTAACAAGCTCACACTTGCGCCAATGTGTTCACAATTTCGCCATCAAAGCATCAAAAGTTCAGAAACAAAAACACTGGGTCTCACCAGGCCCTAGTAGAACCGGCCAGAGTGAACCAGCACCCACTAGTGCACCAGTTGTGGATGAGGCTGTTTCGGCCATTTTGGGATGAACTCAAACCATTTAACCTAAACTAAACCAAACTAAACATTGAGGTGGGTTTTTTTTTTTTTTTTTCACTGGCTCGCCCTTCTGTTTGCCTTCAAAAAATTCCCCCTTTTTTTCTCTCTTCTTTCTTCTCTTTTGTTCTTTTTTTCTTATTCTCTTCTACTACCACTAGTGGGTGCCCGTGACCTTCGGCCACTGTGAAGTCCCCCGGTTTCTTTAAACTTGGTTTGCGTTTTAGTTTTTTTTTAGAAACTTTTTTTTTTAATTTTTTTATGTGTTTTCTATTTTTATTATTATTTTGTGATCATCCAACCGGACGGACA
>Ga0209611_10011737_pt1 | contig 12510 bp, 15 predicted proteins | sample S1TSphgellanicum_3_FD_187693 | JGI IMG/M metagenome (GOLD analysis project Ga0209611, IMG submission 187693) | Host-associated microbial communities from peat moss isolated from Minnesota, USA - S1T2_Fc - Sphagnum magellanicum MG (SPAdes) (version 2) | ecosystem: Host-associated > Plants > Peat...
TTCCCAGTTGTCCCATACTCTCTTGTAAGCTTCCCAAGCCTTGAGCGCCCTGTGGCATTCGAGCAGGCAGTGTTTAGGGGACTCCTCCACGTTGCAGTCATAGACTTGCAGTGTGGGAGGATTCCCATGTGTTGGAGCCACGTTCCCACTGGCAGTCCCTGATTGAGGGTGATCCAGATGAGGGTGCCGACTTTCCTCGGGCGAGAATTGTGCCAGATTCTGGCGGTCACTTGTGTTGTCGTAGAGTTGCTAAGGTTGAGTTCTTGGATGAAGGTGTTCATGGTAGGCATGTGCGTTGAGGTCTGAGCGTTCCTGTATCCTCTTTTTGCTGTGTATCCGAAGAAGGGTGAGTCTCCGAGGGGGGGAGTGGCTTGCCAGTGCCACTCCCCTGGATCCCACGGGAGTTCTCGGATAAATCCAGTTTCGAAGATCCAGAAGGTTAGCGGGCTCTTACCAGGGATCGGAACGTCTTTGGCCACCTTCAGGGTTGAGCCGTGTGTGTCTTGAGAGAAAATTCTGACGGGCCTGTACCCTTTCGTTGGAAGCGTGATGGCTGCGTGCGTCGTGGCTTTTATGATGCCATTCGGCGTGATCTTCTTGAATTCTATGACTTTGGCGGTGCCTCGATGGGATTCGAGCACATAATAGATCCAATCCGGAGAGGTACGCATGTTGGGGTCTGGCTTACTTATCCAGTCCCCTGCTTGCACTCTGTTGTTGAGCTCCTCTAGGTTCCAGGGGATGCTTGCTGTTATTCTGGCCAAACTGTCCCTGTTTGTAGGGTGATGGTTCATTGACATTTCGGTGAGGCTTTTCCACTCCTTGCTTGTTGCGTTTCGGAGATCTTTGACTCGGGAGCAGCCCAAGTGGACGAAAGCGTTGCCCTCTCTTAGTTCGCTTATCCCGAGCAGGGAGTCGTTGACGTTGAGGATGAAAGGATTGCCGAACAGTGGCTGCCTAAGTATTTCGGCATTGTTTGTTGGATCTGTCTTGGTTAATCCGGATCTCACCTTCAGCCAGGCTCCTAGTATGCTGTCCCACATTGAGCTGTGGGTTTTTTTGAGCTTCTTCGCTGCAAAGATCCAGTTGATATCTGCGGTGCTGGTACCTTTGCTGTGTACCTGTAACTTGGTTTGCTCGGCCTTATGCCTAATAAGTTCTTTCCAAGGTTCTCCACCAGGGGCGAGGCCTCTGGTTAGGAGCTTAGCCAGGAGTGCTTCTGACTGAGCCCTGGGATCGATTATCCCCAGCCTGCCTCGGGAGGTTGGCATCACCATTGTGTCCCATTTTACTTTAGCTCGTGTTGGGGTATCTCGGCCTCCCTAGATGAAGTTTCTTACTATACCCCTGATTTGAGAGCACATCCTGGGATTGGGATTCCAGGATGCTGTTATGTACCACATGGAGGCTAACAAGACTTGGTTTGCCACCAGAATTCTGCCTGCCAGGGAGAGCCGGTTGTTGCTCCAGCTGATGAGTTTGTTCTTTAAGGACAACCTCATTTTCTCAAAGTTCGCTTCTGGGGGTAGGTGGGAACCCACTTGTACTTCGAGGTACCGGGTGCTTTCCCCATCCGGGATCCATTTGAGCTCTACATTTTCCCCCCAGTGCCATTCCCTTTTGTTCTTACTGGCCCAAATCGCTGCTGATTTGTGCCAGTTGACCTTGGCCCCTGATGCTTGGCAGAAGATGTTGAGGACATTCTGAGCCCTGTCTAGATTGGAGGGGGACCCTTGCAGGTACAAGGCTGTGTCGTCGGCGAATGTCTGGTCCCTAACCAGTCCCCCCCTGGGGAGAGTAAGTCCCTCCACCTTGTACCTCAGGTTAGCAAGCATGTGGCCTAGTACGTCAGTGGCCAGTATGAACAGGTAGGGCGCCAGGGGGCAGCCCTGCCTTACTGAGCGGGCCAACTGGAAGGTTGGTCCGGTTGTGCCATTGACCTTAATGGCTGAAGAGGCCTCTAGGTAAAGGGTCTTGACCCAGCGGATCCAAGTTTCGCTGAAGCCCAATTTGGCCAGGGCTGAGAACAAGAACCCCCATTCGATTCTGTCAAAGGCCTTTTCAAAGTCGAGTAGGAGCAGGACTAGGTCCTGTTCGCTCTCTTCTGCCCATTCTAGGGCTTCTTGAGCCATAAAGGGTTGTCAATGATACTCCTGCCCTCCACGAAGCTGGTTTGATTAGGTCTGATAATGTGAGTGAGGGCCGCCTTTATCCTTCCGGCTAGTACTTTTGCCAGGACTTTGTATGTATTACCCAGCAGGGTGATGGGCCTCCAATTGCTAAGTTTTGCTCTGTCTCCCGATTTGGGGATTAGAGTTATCACCCCTTTGTTGATTGCGGCCGAGGCTTTCCCGGTGCCGAGCATTGCTGTGAAAGCTTGCAACAGGATGGGTGCTGTCTCCTTGGCGCATTCATGGAAAAATTCCATGGGCAGGCCATCGTTTCCGGGAGCTTTGCCTTTGGGGAGAGCTTTGATTGCCGTGAGAATCTCGCTCAATGTGAGCTGCCTAGTCAAGGTCTCGTTGATTTCTCTCGAGACCTTGATCGGGACGCTGGTCCAACAGCGTTGTTGTGCCTCCTCCGTGCTTGGAGTATTTGTGTCAGAGGAGTACAGCCTCGTGTAGAATTGTGTTATGTACTAAGTGAGGTCGTTCTGTCCGGAGACAGTGCCTCCCTCGGTTTCTAACTCCCTCAGAAGGGATCTTTTGTTTCCCGCGCGATGGAAGTCGAAAAAGGCTTTTGAACACGTGTCCCCGTACCTGAGCCAATTGGAGGCTGATAGGTGTCGGTTGCGCTCGACCGAGTTTTGGAATACTTCAGTGAGCTTGCTTTGCGAGTCTGATAGAATTCCTCTTATCTCTTCGTTCGTGGGGTTCTTTTGCAGCTGAATTTCTGCTAACTGAATTTTTTTGGTGCAGGCTCTAATCTAAGCGCCTTGGGCGCGCTTCCTCTCTTTTGAAAGGCGTCGGTTGCATTGCGTGATTCTCTCAGTAGCTGCTTCCAGCCACGGTGCTTAGTTTTGGTCGATCGTGGGGAGCGGAGCCTTTCCGATCCAAGCTTCCAACATGTCCTTCTTTCTTCTTTCGTCGCTCAGCAGAAAGACGTCGAAATAGCCGAGCGTGTTTTGGGAGGGGTCGAGACTTCCCCAGATTTTGATGCAAACGGGTGAGTGATCTGTGAGTTTCCTCATTGAGGCCGTGAACTCAATTCTTCCTCCTCTCTCCTCAACCGTTTGAGAAATCATGATTTTGTCTATTCTTGAAACTGCCGATTTCCTGCCAGCTCTCCCATTGTCATACGTGAACTCTTTCTCTGATTGTTTGTGGAAGCTGTCTAAGAGCCAGGCGTCTGTGAGGCCGTACCTCAAGGTCATTCGGTGCCAGGCAGCAGCCTCCCTTCTGTGCATTCTCCTTGTGCCGGGGGTGCTCTCCTGGTCCGTGCTTTCAAAGTGATGAAAATCACCGCCCAGAATGATGTGGTCCGATGTGAAATCGACTTGAGTTATTTTGTTCCAGAGAAGAGCTCTCTCGGTGGAGGTTTGGGAGGCGTACACGTTGATGATTGTGAGCAGCCCGTTGTCGGGTGAGTGTAGAGTAACGAATTGCACTCTGCCCTCGAGTAGGATGCCGTGATCCTTGATGAGCGGGGTTGTTGCCCTATCTATGAGGATGGCAGTTCCAGCTCTGATCCTCTGAGAGCGCTTGAATGGGATGCCATGGTTCCAGAAAGAGCTCCCTCTCCAGAATTCTAATCCTTTTCCTTTGGCGGGGTTTTGGTTGTCGTCCTTCCCTATGTGGTGCTCTTGGATGAGCAAGATTTGGGGAGGAGCTTTGAGCGAAGCCAGCCATGCTTTGATTTCCTTAGGTTTGGCCGAGGCTCCTCTCAGCCCTCTTACGTTGAGGGAAACAAGTGACAACATCTTTTCAATCATAGGTAAGTTTGTTTTGGGCGGCCGAGGGGCCGATCGATCCCGGTAACCTGGCTGTCATTAGAGCTAGGTCCAGTTTTGTGAAACGCTTCTTTCTTGCCGCCTGAGGTGAGGCGAGGAGGCTTGCCGATTTGTTCCTGTGTGCCTGGCGTACTGAGTTCCCTGTGTCTGTCTTCCTCAACAGGTTGTGCGCCGGGGTGGCGAATTCGATGTCGTTCTTCATTTCCTAAGCGAGGTCCAAGACCTTCCAATGTAGGTGCCGTTTGTTCTGCGTGCTGAGAGCGCTGGTCCCGGTGTCCATGTGGACTAAAATGGTATAATCCATCCCTCCTCTGCTCTTTTCTTCTTGCCAGCTCCACTCTAGGTGTAGTTGTTCCTTTATGCACCATTTGAATCTTAGGATATTCTCTTCTAGCTCCAATTCTAGGCGCTGGATGAGGTCGGCCCTTGCGGTTTCTTGTGTCCATTCTGTTTCAGCTGCTTCTGTTGGGCCTGAGATTCTGAAACAGAGGGGAAGGTTTGGCAGGGACTAATTTCTGCAGTGAACAAGTGTTTCTTTTTTTTCCTCTTTGGTCCTGGTGAGGATCGGCCAGATCCTGGCTCTGAGTGGTTCCTTGCAGGGCGGGACCTGTATGCCGAGGGAGGTAAAGTAGGAGGGGTGGACCTCGGAGTGTAGCTGACCTCTCTTCCCTCCTGGGGTGATTTCTCTGTGGGGGGGGGTGCGGGGGGAATTGCTATGTGGTCTGCCGAGGTGGGGTTGCTTGGGATCGTGCCTCTTTCGGCCTTGGAAGGACCAGCCTTCCTTCATATCCTCCTGCATTTCCATTAAGGTCACAGCTCCTGCAATGTCCTCCCCTAGAATAGCGAAAGGATTGGACTTTGTGGTTGGACTCGGGTCCTGGGTGCTGGCCATTTCCTGGATTCCGAAATTTGGTGTGGAATTCCGGAAGGCGTTCAGCTTTTGGCGCCCTTCTGCTAGAAGTTCCTGTATGTAATTGGCTTCGTCTTCTAGCTGAGTTGGCAGCTCGGAGGATTCCTTCATCTCAAGGTCCGACTGCACCTCTGCCATGTTAGCCGTTGTTTGTCTCCAGCGCTGCGCGCCAGGAGTCTTTCTCGAAGCTGTCTTCCAGCGCCCTTTGGGGGGGGGGGGCTTGACTGATGTGTTTCCTTCCTGTGCTAGAGGTTTGTTTTACGGGCAAGCTCTGGCCATGTGCCCAAAACGACAGCATTTTCTGCATTGGTTCGGCAGCCCTGAGTAAAGGATTCTCTGGGCTGTCGTTTTTCCTGCATCTGCCCCCTCAAACATGGAGGGGATCTTAATGATCCCCGCCAGTTTGCTAATGTCTCTGACCTCGACAGTGACCATTGGCCCTGTCGGCCTTTTGATGTATGAGTCGAGCGACTCTATGTCAAAGACTTCTCCGATGTTGCTGGCCATTATGGTCAGTGCTTGGATTAAGCGGAATTGAGCATGGAGGTCGGGGAATTGCACCTTGATGGAGTGTGTGAGGAGCTTTTCTGCTCCTAGTTCGTTTGGCCTGAAGTTCTCTGAGTACTTTGAGAAGGAGAGGGCCCATCCGCTCCATTCCATAGCCGCGAACTTCCTCGTGGCTTTGGCTCCTTCCTCATTTTCGAAAAGGATCTCAAAGTATCCTCTGGTTAGGAAAGTTATGGTGACGAAAGGCGCTGGGAGATGCAGCTTGAGGCAGTCTACCAGGTCTTTGTGTGAGGCTCTGCCTCCTAATGTTCTTTCGATCACCGTTTTGCGCGCTCTTTGCGCCGCGCATTTCTGCATATCTAACACCATATCTAGCGGGAAGACTGCTTCGATCTCCAGAGTGTAGTCAACCGGCGATGGGCCTTGGGTGTCTTCCCCTGAAGGAGAAGAGAGTCCTGACCCGCTGCCTGGGAGCGCATTCAGAGATGGAGTTGGGAGTTCCCTCACGAGGGGTGCCGCTTGCTTTTTCCGTATGTCCTTTGCACCTAAAGCTTTCGTGGCTTCGGCGCTTGGAACCGCAAGTCCGGGACCCTTCCTGATGACATCAGATAAGATTTCTGAGCATGAAAGAAGAGGGGAGGGATTCTGAAGTACCTGGAGAGGATGATTCTTGCTTGCAGGGCGCTCGGTCAGGCGACGATCCTGCTGCGCCTTTCCTTCCTCCGGAGCTTCCGACAAAAGTGACCGTTGAGAATTGGAGTTGTCCGTTCTGCCATTGCTACGCGTCTGGTTGCTTCGGGCTTCTCCTCTTCTCTTCGGGTGTTTTGTCTGTTCCTCTGGAGTGACCGAGGGTGCCGAAGTTCGATTTGCCGAGTTCTTCTCTCTAGATCATGCTCACCCTGGAGGGGGGATGCTTTCCTCAAGAGAGCAGTGGTCGGGATCTTGCTCCGGCAAAGCAGGGCGGTTCCTTGATGAAGGAGTGTCGTCGCAGCTTGCGATCGGGTGGACAGGTGTTTCGTTGGAAAACCACTTGTTGTTTTCGAGCTTGCCGAGTTCTTGACGATCGCACCGGCCTGCTTCCCGAATTCTGTCTGCAACGAGACGGTATTCGTTCATTTTGGATTCGCTTTGCTCTCCTGAATCCAAGCAGAGATTCATCATTGCCGTTGCGGAATTACAGAAAAAACTCAAAGAAAACGTGAGAGAAACTATGAGGGACGGGTGCTCTCTGATGCACTTTCAGGGAGCGGAGAGCTCATCGTCGCAACGAGCCGTGCAACGAACTGCCCTTTTGCATTACTAGTAGGCATAGGCAAGGAGGTGAAAGTGTGCCATCCTATCTCGTTGCAACCTCAAATTGAAATTGTAAATGCACTTTCATTCATCTTAATTCTACAATATTTTGTGTTCTAATTTGAATTTCACCCAAACTACCTTTAAGGTTGTAGTTTAATTTATAGTGTTCTTTGCATGCCAATGGAAATGACACATGTTCATGCATGCCCTACTTAAATTTGGGACCAAATGCATAGTGATCCACCTAACCTTCCTTAGTGTAGTTGTGGCTAAAGTTGTTGCTGGGGTTTGTAAAGGTTCATGAAACAAAACGACACCTGAGTTGATAACTTTATGTGGGGAGGGGGAATAGATGGTGATGGTGATTCGAGTCATCCACCCTGCTATGCCTTTTATGTGATATGAATCAAAACACATTTTTTCAGTTACAACCCTCGACAATGCATTAATAGACATCAAAGAAAAGTGCTACATTATATGGGAGGCTCAATTTTTGTTGCCTCAGGATTTGTGATGGGCCATTAATTTTCACCTAATCACATGCCTCCATTTTGTCTACACTTGTTAGCTCATTGTTGTTGAGTATAGGTGTTACTTATACATAGGCTTGTCCTTGTATGTTTATGTTTCACCTTTCTATGCAAGTTGATTTGTTGGCTCATCAATGCAAGATCAAATTGTTATTAGGTAGATTGGTGCCCAAATGAATATCCATTTTGACTATTTCATTTTTGGCCATGATTAACATATCCCATAATGACTATCTTTGTATAGATGTCCTTGAGGCAACCCCATTTTCTATTTATATCACTAAAATTCACCCAACAATCCACATTATGTATATTAATTTGAAGATTATATGTTCAAGTTTTCTTGGAGACCTGTGAGGTTTGTAATGAGAAACTATTGGTAATTATAAGCATCCATGTTGGTCTCTATTACTTGCAAGTTGTCAAGCATTAGGGGGGACATGTGGTGTGGTTAGATAATCACAAGGGATGCCAATATGTACGGCAAGTGATTGTTGACGCCATCTATGTGGTAGGTATGATCTAATGTTATTTGTATTGGCATTTCATGGGCACATAATTATGATTATTGTGCATATTCCAGGATTGTCCATTATGAATTTAACTTGTAAAGCTTCTATTGTTACTTTGTGTAGTACCATTGAAATTTCCTATGGATCATATGGAAAATGGAGGATATATCAAAATGTTGGATGCTTTAGTTGAAATTACAAACGATTGAAGGGGTTAGGGTTGAAAGATGTGTTCACAGTAAGGATTAACATATAGTTTCAAGTGAATTTGCATGGTCCATTTTGATGAATCACTTTGTTAGAGTTGTACAAATTTGGAAACTGGTAGTTTAGATGCTCGATTATGGACAATGTAAGACTAATGACATTAATACCTTTTGCTATTATGTATGCCAAATTGATTTTAATTTTTCCTTGCAATGTAAGGTTTTGTGTCACCCAAAGGTGATGTGAACCTCTAGAATGCTAATTGCATAATTATGTTTTTTTTCTGTCACCAAGGGAACTAGACCTCTTGGGATGCATACTAAACGTTCAATTGCCCTAAACCCAATTATGGGCTATAATTAATCATCAATATCTGATAACCATGACACTGTACATTAGAACAACATGCCCAAGATATTCTAGGTGGTGTCCATTCCATGGGACGTGCAACCCCCCCAAAAAAAAATTCATATGAATGGAAACCATTGAAACTTAATGGATAGGAATGGTGTATAGTGGAGTTACAGTGGGCACCTTGCCACACATTCTAGTTCACCCAACATTTCCATTTATCTTTCGCTTCAGTGGAAGTGGGGCCTTCCCATTCAATGTTGAGTGGAATAGGGACAAGTTTTGTAGTAGTGAAAGTATGATCTTTCTTTCCATTTCAGGAAGTAATTTTAGTGCTAGAGATTTATTTACAATCATTATTGATTTCTTTTTTGGTTATCATATAACAATTTGAGGAGATACTAAAGCTTGTGTTCAACATCAAATCTACCAAGGAATGCATGAGTATTCTCATTATTTCAAACCCAATTTTCCACTTGTGCGAAATGGTTTTTATTAAATGGGAGAATTGTAACATTTTGGACAAGAATAGAGATGTGTTGATTCATCTTCTAGTGTCGATCAAAAAATCAACATTTAGCTACCTTTCAAATTGGAAAGAAAAACAAATGGAAAAGTTAATTCGAAGTCTTTTTGTGAAGATAATCACTATTCGTGATCGACTAACAAAGGGCAGGGGATGACCTCACTTGAAGTCAATGTACAAGAGTACCAAGAAATTAAAGAAAAAGGTGGTCATCTGAAATGAAATTATGATCCATTTCAGTTTTCCAAAACCAATTACTAATAATTAGAAACCATATTTTGATGATGAGTGGACTAAAAAGAAGCTAAAACACAAGTTTGACAAAATTCTCTTCTCAATTTTGGACTTCGAGTTCAATGAGGAATTTTATACAAAATAAATGAAATTGAACCCTTCCAATGAAGCACTGCCTACATGTTTCATAATTGCTTTGAAAAGGTGGATAGAAAACATTGTTCCAGAAGGAATTATAGCAGAGTCCATTCTTTTGGACACCCATTATATGTATGATAAGGTTAATGACATGACAAAGCTTCTAGATGTTATTAACAAAATGGACACAACTTCCTTTTTGTAAGATGGTGGTACAAGGACTTTCATTGTTGTCTCCACAACACACATAATAAAAGAGGTTCATGTAGAGTGGAAAAGGTTCAGATTGGGAGTCATTTCTAAACACTATACTCAATGCAAAGGTGAATCCAAAGGTGAATCCAAAGGTTGTCATTTGTCTATGTGATGGGTAGTCTTTCAAGTTTATTTTCACTACTACCATGAAATCAACATTTATTATTAAGATGTAGTTTGAGTTTGGATAGTACATGGCAGGAGTGAGAGAGGCTCTAGTTTCTCTCCCAAGCCTTATGAGGGAGCTTGTGTTTTACTATGTTTACCCTTTTTTCAAAAGGGTTGGGAAATCTATCCAGGTTGATATTTTAGGGAGCAAGAAACTCCTGTTGCTCATTGAAAACATAGTGTCCACTTTTGTTGAGGATCAATGGCTTTATAGAAATGAAATCTACTCGAAAGCGCTTGCAAAAAAATTGGAGCCCATTTTGTGTAGCAGCATGGTTTACCTTAACATATTCAGAGGTAGGTGTTGTGACATATGTCTGGCTGGTATGTCTTTTTGTTTGTTTGAATTTATGTTCATTTTACATTTTGTTTATTTTCAAATTAGTAAAATCATTTTTTGTTCAAAACACAAGAAAGAAAAATGAAAAGGTCCTTTATGATCTCGATGGAAATCATTATGAGATCATTTTTTAAGTATGTCTTCGGATGCTTTCTGGTGTGGCTACAAGAAATGTTGCAATTGGTGGGGATGAGCAAGTCTTTTGCATCATAGAAGGTGTGCAAACCATTGACGCTAATGTTAATGATGAGGAAGGCTTTGGAGGGAGCAAAGAGGAAGACAATTTGTAGGCCTTGACTGTGAATGAAATTCATGCTCTTCCACCACCAATTGACATTGGTAGGTCAGGTTACGTCCGAAAGGAGAAAAGATTTGCAAGGCCATCCACAACTAGGGACAAGGGTCCAAAAAAGAAGGTGAAAAAAAAAATTCCTTATCAAATACTCAAAACATCGAAATTAAACTAAGTAATGTGAATCTGCAAGTTGATGAAGACTTGTTAGCATCTTTGAACTCTTCAAATGCTTGAACTTCAATTGCATCGTTCACCAATGTTGCTATGAAGGGCGAAGGTGATGGGCAAGAGAAAAAATGTATTGGTGAAGCATTGTGAGATACCGAACCTTTGGATACTTTGAGCCCAATGTAAAATCAATGATAATTATTGTAATTTTTACACATAGGGAAATATGGGTTGGTTGTGTTATATTGCTACGTTATTTAATGTACATAATCATATTCCAAAAATTCAAAATGATGTTGATGTGTTCATGTAATGCCTTCTTGATCCAAACATGTAATAATGATAAAAATTCTTTTTCTTTCATGGAGAGTGGTGAGTTTTAGAAATAAATCCGTTTTTCTTTATGTTTGTGAGTGCAAGTTTTGATAAGAAATTTCTAGAATTTCAAGTCTTAGAGTCCACTTTATATTAGGCTCCCAACCTGCATTTAAATTGTTAGCACCTTCAGGGTTTTTGTGCTTTCATAGTCTTATGGTTGTTGGGCATTTGTTTCTCCTATCGTACACCCGATAACCACTAGGTTTCCATTATTCTTTCACAAGCCTATGTGGATTTTTACTCTTGTTCATTTGATAGTTGTCAGGATTTCAATTTTTTTTCCATATGCCTAGTGGTCGCTAGGCGTTGACGATTGTTTTCCTCCCTTCTTGTAGCCAACGTTCATTTTCTAATTGTCATTTAAAGTTGTGTAGAAATCTCCCAATTGGATCTATGTTTTATTTATCATTCTCCAATTTTGTGGTTGCTTTTAATTGTCCCTTTTTTGCATTTCGATGACCAAATCGATCCTTGTCAAATCATCGAGTGCTAAATGAGTAAACAAGATTATAGTGAGTCGTTTGTTATTGAAGTTTGTTGTTCTTAAGGTGCTCATAAGATTTCTATGCATGAATATTTCCTTTTGCTAAAATGAGTCATTTACATGTCATTTTTGACCTTAATGGGGTTTTGGTGGCGAAGCGGGCTTTGGGTTCTTGTATGCGAATGTGGACCAATTCTATGCTTGCACTCAAACCTAGATTGAAAGATTTCCTAACAAGTTTATCTCAGTTCCAAGTTTATATTTGGTCTGCTACACTACATTACAACATCAACAAATATCTAGACAAAATTAAATTAAAAAAAAAAATTTCTTTGGATCCATTAAGATTTCTTGAACAATAATCATGCCAAAAAAATGATCATTTTCTCCCTAGTCAGATTGAAAAACTAATTTCTCAAAAATTCTCGACACCCATGCTGGGCACATTTTGCTTGTTGATGATACCCCATATAAATATATGATTCATGTAGTCTTATATTCTTGGAATCGTTTGAGGGTGTAAGTAGCAATGGGGATTATTTGCTCTCCACCATTCTTGCTTATTTGGTCTCACTTCATTCGTCTAGGTTTAATGTTCAGACTTACTTAAAACATAATTTTTTTGGGACTATTAAAAGCATAAGTTGAAATTATTCTTATTACAATATGTTATTTGAATATTGTAGTGATAATTATGACCCAACATATTGTATAAAAGTAAAATTGAAAAAAAAAAAATAAAAATTCTTAGCAAATCAATTTAAAACTGATTTTTTATTCTTTTGTTGATTAAAATAATATATTTAATTTAAAATTGAAGCCATTAATTTTTTTTGTGACATGTTGCTTTCTAATGAATTTTCCAAATTAATGTAGTTTATTGTTTTTTTTTGGCTTACTTTCTAACAATGTTTTTATTTTCTTTCATTATGTAGCTTAGGATTTTGATCGATTGATTGCCTTCTCCCATTTTATTTTTAATAACCACCTAGTGGCCATAAGGCATTTGCTTTTTTAGTTTCATTTGAATCCTTTAATTTATTAATATTTTTATATTTAAATGGACCATGTGGGTTTTTGTGTTGGCACATCTTGTTGTTGTAACTGAAAGTTTCGAAACATATTTTAGTGATGACTTCATGTTTATGTTCATTTTGGAAGTTATTTTTTTGTTATAATTTTTTAAAGTTGGTATTTGTTTTCATTTGCCCTATTTGCTATTATTGACTTTTGTTTGTAGTTGGTTTGGACCATTGTTTGTA
>Ga0209611_10011739_pt1 | contig 12510 bp, 11 predicted proteins | sample S1TSphgellanicum_3_FD_187693 | JGI IMG/M metagenome (GOLD analysis project Ga0209611, IMG submission 187693) | Host-associated microbial communities from peat moss isolated from Minnesota, USA - S1T2_Fc - Sphagnum magellanicum MG (SPAdes) (version 2) | ecosystem: Host-associated > Plants > Peat...
TGTATTGTTATATGTTTTCCCTTAGCAAACTTGCAAGCTCATTGCCTTCTCATAAAATCCCTTCTAGGTTTTTTTCAGTCTAAATGGAGGAGCTCTTATTTTCAGTAATTTCACCCAGTCCTATACAAAGGGTTTTTCCACCTGTACAGTAGTTATTACATTCTTTGTAATACTTGGCATATGGGCCATAGAACCCTCCAGACCACTTTGTAGGCATGGATCTTGGCCATTGAAAATCGATGCCCGAAATTTCCCTGTAATGCCCATCCTTCATAAGAAGAGACTTAGACTAAAGTGGCAATCATTCAGAAGAAGATTTAGCCAAATTTGGCTATAACCTAGGTTATAACCATATTTTGAAATGCCCCCTTCTATAATCTCCCTTACACTCCTACATGAGAAGGAAAAAACTTGAAAAATATTTTTTCAAATACCCTCTCAAAATTTCCACCTCTTTCTCACATACCTTTGGAATCTAATTCACTGATTAGACTTTCAATTGAAGCTAAACAATCATAAAAATTCGAATTTAAAGTTTAATTTAACCATTAGAATACATTCCATAAAATTTCAAAAATGACTATAAAATTTATATTTACATTAAAAAAATTTAATCAATAATGCTCTCTTTATCATTATTCTTACTTATTTCTTACATACACTTTGAAAACTTTCCTTTCAAAGTGAAACTAAAACAACCTTTCACATCAAAAAAATTTACAAATAGAACTTAAAATTTTCATAAATTTTTGAAATTAGAATATCATAAAGTAAAATTTACCCATTAATTTAACTTTATTTTTACCTTTCAAAAAAATAATTTGATTAAAATTTGATTCACTCATTTATTTTCACATTAAAAGTGATAATGTGTTCACCTTTATAAAACTATTTTTCATGTAAAATGATTCTAAATATTACATTACATTATTTGCCATTTTTGATGTTTGCAAATAATAATTTATGTTTTTTTATTTTATTTTTACATTGTATAAATCATAGGTATAAATAATGAAAATAAGAAATAATGCAATTGAAATCATAATAGAAGTTATCTATGTTGGCCCAAGGTATATTTAAATAGGTTTAAATATGCTTATGTTGATACTAGGTAGACCTTTAAATTAACCTAGGTAGATTTATGTTGGCTTTAAATATGCTTAAATAGGCGTAGGTAAACTTATGTTGACACTAGGTAGACCTTTACATAAAGTTAGGTAGGCCCTAAATATGTTTAAATAGGCCTAGGTAAGGTTACGTTGACACTAGTTAAACCTTTAGATAAACCTAGGTAATGTTATGTTGGCTTTAAGTATGTTTAAATAAGTTTAGGTAAGTTTATGCTGATATTAGGTAGACCTTTACATAAACCTAAATAGATTTATGTTGGTTTAAGTATGTTTAAATAAGCTTAGGTAAGCTTATGTTGACATTCAAAAGACTTTTAAATGAACCTAGGTAAACCTATGTTGACCTTATGTACATTTGAATAGGCTTAGGTAGGCTTTAGATTAACCTAATTTACTTAGGTTTATTTATGTTAGGTTAAGTCAAGTGGGTTGAATGGGTTATTGGAAAACACATTATTAATGTTTTCAAAATAATTTGAATTAATGGACCATTGTTGTTTTTATCCATATTGACATGTAGTTCTTGGGTTACGCACATCAATAAAAAATAAAATGGTTGTGTAACTCACAATTAGTAACATGAAAAAAATGAGCTATCATGGATGTTAATGTTATAAGGTTCATTTTTTTGAATGTTCATTCATAACTTGTATTGAATTTATACCTAATTTTTAATTTAGTTTCAGTTCACTTTTCATTAAATCTTAATTCACTTCTCAATAATTTTTACTTAACTTTTAATTAATTTTTAATTAAATCTAAGTTAACTCCCAGTCAATTTCGAGTTAAATCTTAGTTAACTTCTAGTTAATTTTTAATTAACTTTTAGTTAATTCCAAGTTAATTTCAAACTAAAATTTAATTAATTTTTAATTAATTCTTCAATAACTCTTAGTTAATTCTTAATTAACTTTTAGTTATCTCCAAGTCAATTGCAAATCAAATCCCAATTAATTCTTAAATAATTCCTAGTTAATTTTTAATTAACATTTAGTTAACTCCCAATTAACTCCCAATCAATTTCAAGTTAATTCCCAGTTAATTCTTAATTAATTCTTAATTAAATTTTAGATAACTCCCAATTAACTCTTAATCAACTTCGAATTCACTTTTAATCAACTTCAAGTTAAGTCCCAATTAACTTTCAATTAATTCAAAGTAATTTCCAATTAAGTTTTAGTTAATTTTTTAATTAATTATTAATTAACTCTAGTTCACTCTAGTTAATTTTGAATTAAATCACAATTAACTTTCATAATTGACTCATAGTTAAGAAGTTTTTCAAAGAAGTTTTTCAAAAAACTTATTTACTTAATGCACACATAAAAGGCTCTTTAAAAGTTTTTTTGAACTAAGTCTTCAAAGGGGTATAAATAGAAGTAGGACCACTCATTTCTTTCAATCTATTCAACACCAATTTTAAGCACAATTTTACACCATAACTTTGTCATGTTTTTTTTCATATTCATTTTTGCATATGTTAGCATGATAAAGATTTGTTTTCACGTTGGTTTTACACATCTCATGTTTTTGTTTTCGATTCTTATGTTCTTATTTTTGAATCATATAATTTTGTTTTGAATTTCTTGTTTGAAAATTAAACTTCAACCTTTTCTTTAACCTTTGTTCTTATGAATATTTATGTCCTTGACATAAACCTAACTACATAGCCAAAGCCCATGGACATGGTTACTAACCAAGCCTCGTGGAACCTTTCTTTCCACATAAAATTTGTTTTATTAGACTCATTTTGGGGGGCTTTCACATAATTTTGTGGAAGGGATCATTTTTTAACCACCTTTCACACATGTGCTACATACTTTTATAATTATAAAAAAATTTATTGCATTATTTTATAGAGGGTATGTGATTACAATAAAAAAGTTTGGAATGTTTTAGATCACAACCTAAAGGAATTACTAATGGTGGTTCATTCAAAGTAAGTAATTTGTATAAAGAACTTAAGTTTTGAATTTTTTTTACAAAACTTGTAGCTGAAGTTGGTGAAATGTAAGTATATTTTTACTTCTTAAATGATGTGACATACCCATTATAAACATATTTGATGAAAATTTTCAAAAATAAATGTGACCCCAATTGTCACGGATGCTAACATTATGCAATTCATTCATATGAATCTTCATTAGTGAACTTGTACTTAACTTCTAATTTAATTTTAGTTCAATTTTAGTTAACTTCTAATTAAGTTTTAATTCATTTCCAATTCATTTCCAATTATGTCCTAGTTCACTTCGAATTAAATTTTTAGTTCATTTTTAATTAACTCTTAATTCAATTTAATTCACTTCTAATTAAATTTCAATTCACCTTTAATTCACTTTTAGTTAAGTCTTGGTACATTCTCAGTTGAGTCTTAATTCATTCATAATTTACACATCGGTACACATGGGCCACATATGGGTGAATATGGGTCACATGTGGGTTGGAAATTTTTTGAAAATTTTCTTTGAGTTAAATGCCCAATGGGTTTAAATAAAGATAGAATTACCAATTACTTTTAGTATGTTCAACATTAATTTGGGGTACATTTTCTTGTCATAATTTTGTTATGTTTTTTTCATTTTTGTAATCAAATGTTGTTGAATTTTTGTTTTACACTTATCATGTTTTTATTCTTATTTTTCTTGTTTCATCATCTAGATTTGGGATTATGTTTGCCCTTGTTTTTATTTTGGTTTAAAAAATCTTGTAAACTTAATTGTCTTCGTGCTCATGACACCAATAAGATGTGATTTGACAATTCAATGAATCATGGTCACGTGCTCATTAATAATGTTTTTGGGAGTTTGAACAATCGACTATGCATTTTGAAGAATTTCAATTGTAGAATTGATAAAGGTGGGAAAATCATCATGATTTATTATGTTCTTCACAATTTTTGCCAATTAATGGGCATGCCTAAGCTAATGGTGCAAAATGTATGACAAAAAATGGGTACATTGGTGGGATTTTATGGCCAACATGTTTTTAGTTATAGAAAAAGAAATGTAGTAAAAGAGGCTAATGAAATGATGTGTAATGCTCTATTTGCATCATGGTTAAAACATTACACATTAACTTAACATTTTTTTTTATTACATGTAACATTACATATTGTCATGAATGGTAATGCTATGGGTTTTACTCTTTTGAATGTTCATCCATGATTTGTAATGAACTTATACCTAATTCTTAATTTAATTTCAATTCACTATTAGTTAGTTTTTAATTAAGTTATAGTTCACTTTTAATTCACTTCTAGTTAACTTTTCATTCATTTATAGTTAAATTTTAGTTAACTTTCAACTAAGTTTGAGTTAAGTCTCAATTAAATTATAATTATTTTTTAATTAACTCCTAGTTAAATCATAGTTAATTCCTAGTTAATTCATAGTCAACTTTTAATTGGAAAGGTTTTTTAAAAACTTTTTTATTTGATGCACACATTGAAATTCCCTTATAAACTTCTTTGAGTTAGATTCTCAAAGGGGTATAAAGAAAAGTAAAACCCTTTATTTCCTTTAGTCTATTCAACACAAGTTTTAAACACGATCTTGCACCATAGTTTTGTAATGTTCTTTTCATTTTCATGTTTGCATATGTTAACAAAATAAAAATTTGTTTTCATGTTTGTTTTGCACATCTTGTGTTCTTGTTCTTAGGTCTTATCTTTTTGTTTTTGAATCACATAATTTTGTTTGGTTCTTGATTTGAAAGTTAAACATAGACCTTTATTTTAGCTTTTGTTTTCGTGGTTCTTCGTATTCCTAACACATATCATACAATGTTTCATGTTTGTTAACCCCATTTGAAAATAATTTTTAATTTATTTCATATCAAACTAAAGTATAATGTTACATGCATTATTGGAAAAACACACACATGAGACCTAATTCCCTTGAATAGCTCTTGGTTTTAGAACCTTAACAAAAAGAATTACAATTTGAACTTGTGCATTTAAAAACTTTTTTACAGCTCGTTCAATTGTTTCTTTTTGTGCTTCAAGCTTAAGAATCTCAATTTTGTTTGAAGATTTTGCAAAACTTGATAATGTTATACCAAGGTTATTTGCACCTACAAAATTTCTATGGTTTTTTAAAACATGTTTACGATTGACACCTTGTTGACGATAAAGACGAATGCAAGGATTAAATAAGGATGCATTTACAAGCATTCCATGGTGTGGTGCGAATAGGAGAAAACATGTCACTTGATGGTGAAATTTTTTCACTTTGGTTTGGTGTGATGGTTAGCTTCTTCTGTACTTTGATGGGATGATGGGAATTTCCTGCTGGTATCCCCATATTTTCCCCCCTAGTAAATCATCTGCCTTTGCAATGCTTACAAGAATTTGACCTATGCAATCAAACCAACACCATTTTGAAGGTGCACTTCCGATGATTCCCACTTTTTTTTTTTGCAATATATTTTTTCTTGAGCTTCTCCCATTTGTCCTTGACTTGGGCATGATTCCACACTAGCTCATATGGAAATGTCTTGGTCAACTTTGTTGCAATTTCCTCCAAATGAGCTTGCTTGAAATAGCCCTCGCCAATAACCAACAATTTCTCCTCAAAGCATTGTAAAAAAGAAAAAGTAGGTGCATCCTCACTCTAATCACAACCCTTGTTAGTAGCTTTCTTGAACTTTTCTGGACGTGAGATAATTGTGGACATGAAAAACCGGATGCAAAAAGCACATGTGGAACATGTAGGACCATAACATTATTAAATGAAATCGGAGAGTCCATGAGAAGTTTGGTGAAAGAAAAATCTTCCATGGTTATGCACTTGAAAATGATTTGAGACATGTAGTTGTTCGTATTTAGTTTGGTTAAGAAATAAACAATTTGAGGTGTGCACAAGAATGGACCCTAAACCCACTCACTACATAAAAAAAAAAATTTGGGCTCTGGAGGGGTTTTTTTTAACTCCGATAGGTTGTGGCTGAGCTACACCCCCTTGGCTACTCCTATGGGGAGCAAAATCTCCACAGCTAGCAGGCTGGCCTTTCTGTGGCTGTCATAGCCACTTTTCTTGGTTGGGCTTGGTTGCACAGCCCTCATGTGCGTGGCACTTCCTTGGATATATGAGCATGATCACCACTTTGGCTATATCACAAAATTGACCCTTAACAAAGAACCAAACGAACAAGGGATGTCTCACACTGTGGCCTTGCCCATTTACATTAAAAAGTATCTTAAGGCAAAAGAAGAATTATGGAAACTCAAATATTTCACCAAGCAAAAATATAATCTTCAAAAAATCCTCTAAAAGAAACCAAAATCCTCCAAGATATTATTATAACTCTATTATAACTAATCTCAAGTTTCAACACAAGCCAAAATATCATCTTTCAAAAATCCTCATATAAAAATAGATCTATTACCTAGGTGCCAAAATCCCTTAAGCTACTACACTCTATAATTAATCTAAACACTGTATCCTTGCCTTTGGTAGGCAAGGCCACCAGACAACCCCCTTCACCAAAGCACCACTGCTCTGCATAAACCCTAAACCCTAAACTGCTCTCCATCAGGCGGATGACCTGTGTTTGTGGCAGTATGGAGCAGTAAGGAGCAGGCCGGGAATGAGAGAGAGAGAGAGAGAGAGAAAAAAAAGGCACGAGAAAGAGAAGAAGGTGGCGAGTTTTTGTGGGTCTCTGGCAACGGGTTCTCCATTGCTTGATCGATTGATCCAAACATGGAGTTATGGTGGGTGGTTTCGGTATTGGGTGTGATCTTCTTGGCATTATTGGCTCGATCGCTTGTCTACCACTACCTCATTCCGATGTTGCGAGTTCCTGCAATCGACGTTGATGCTTCGGATGGTACTGCAATTTTCAAATCTCTTTTCAAAGTGCATTTTCAAACCTCACTTACCCATTCAGTCTCGGTTTGAAAAATGGATCGTAAATGATAGACTTTGGCCTTGAAGTAGTACATTAGGGTTCGATGCTTCGGATGGTGCTACAGTTCTCAAATCTCTTGTCAAAATGGATTTTGGACCTCACTCACCCCATTCAGTCTCGGTTTGAAAACTGGATCGTAAGTGGTAGGCTTTGGCTCTGAAGTAGTGTATTAAGCTTTCAGTCTTTGGAAGTAGTATGTTAGGGTTTGACGCTTCGGATTGTACTACAGTTCTCAAATCTCTTGTCAAAATGCATTTTGGACTTCACTCACCCATTCAGTCTTGGTTTTTGAAAAATGCAGTGAAAATGTAGACTTTGGCTGTGACCTAGTATATTAGTGTTTGAGTCCTTTGGAAGTAAGTCTTTGGAAAGTAGTAGTGTTTGGATCTCTTGGCATTTCGCAATATGAGTTTTCCATGTCATGGAACTGGATTTCTTGTGGAAATGCAATGAAAGAAAAACTCAGTTGCTGTGGGTGTTTGCTGAAGCTTTTGGAGACTGTTTGGTACGCTTCAGCACTGTTCTTTATTATTGTTCTGTTTCCTGTTTCTGTTTTGCAGTAATTGGATTTTCCTTTTTTTGCCTCCTTCAGTCTGCTGTGATATTGATCTGTGGCACTGATAGGCATTAGAGGGCAACGTGTTCTAAGGAATGTCAGTATTGCAGCTCAGATCAGCTTTGCCATTGTCAGTTTGCTTGAATCTTGCCCATGTCCAGTTTGGAAATTCTGAGTCCACTGAAATGAGCTTGGCAATGTCAGATCTGGTGACACTTGCAATGATTGCAATGATTTTCTTGTGAACAAATCTTGTTGATTAATGTAATTTGTGTTGCCCATGTGCAGTGATTTTGAAAAAAACCAAATCCCCTGAAGACAATTATATCTATGTAAGCTCTTGTCCATGTCCTTTCTGATTCCTCTTTTTGGACAAGATGCTCCAACTGCTCAGACAAGTTCATGTCAATGCTGGTACACTGCAGACTCCAGAAATGAACTATCAGATTGAAAGCACCACCAAGAACAGTGTGCCATTTACCTGGATCCTGGAAACACTCCCATAACTGGTTTTCTCAAATTTGTCATGAGTTTTGCAATCATCTTCACTCACCATAGGCATACATGCCTTGGAAATGAAAAATACATGTGCTTGCAGATTCCAAAGAAAGTGAAAAACTCAGAAAGAGTGCAGTGTTATGAACCAGCTACTATGAAGTACTTGGGCTTCTTTCCGATACTGAAACCTGAGGAGGTAAGCTTTCCTGAGTACTCCTTGAACATGGAAATGAGGAGATTGTTTGGGAATGTCTCTGTCTTTCTACTTGTTTGTGTCTGCCTTTTGTTCTACAAAGTATGGTGTGGTGTACATCCCACGATTGTTGAAACTGATCAAAATCTTTTGAGTTAAGCTGGAGCAAAAAATTCATGTGGTTCAGGTCAGGGAGCATGTGAAACAAGCACGGGAAGCACAGAAGACATGGGCAGATAGTAGTTTCAAACAGCGCCGTCTCCTGTTACGCATAATGCTCAAATATATTCTTGATCACCAAGAGCTCATTTGCCAGTAAGCATCTTTTTCATGTTCTATCCAACTTCAATCTGAGAGAATTATGCATTGTTGGGTTTGTCATACATTCTATTTGTGACAGAAACTCAGTACATCAGTTAGACATTGACCTCCATCCATCTGGGGAGCTGATGGAGTCACTGGGATGCCATGGTAGGGAGTCAATGCCATGCATGTTGCTGTTGAAGGTCCCTGAACTTGTGTACAAATGTTACTGTCATTTGAACTGCTCCTCAGTTTTCTGTTTGGTCTTGTTCTCTCTTTTCTTTTGGGTTGGGTTTCCTCTTTTTCATGGTTGCTGATTTGTTACTCTTAGATTGTCAGATCTGAAATATCCATAATTATCGGGTCATCTCTCAATTCTTGTCAGTTTGACTGAAATTGTACATATGTAATAATTCTCTCTAAGTATAAAGACAATCTTTTTGTGAGAGGGAAGGAGATTGTGAATGCCCTCTTGAACCAAAGACTGTTCATAAACTCTTGGTTTTTTAAACAAATGCAAATTCTTGATTAGCCTCCAAGCCAGGTTATTTGGACCTTCATTTGTTATGCATGACAGTTGTCCTTGAATAACAGTATGTTCGGGTTTGTCTTGGAAAGGGTGTCGGCCAGAGATTCAGGGAAAACCATGGTAGATGCAGCCCTAGGTGAGATCTTGACAACATGTGAGAAGATCAACTGGCTACTCAAGGAGGGGGAGCGCTGGCTCAAACCAGAATATAGGTGCTTCTCCTAACTCTGCTGAAGTTCAGTTGTTACTCTTTTTCTCTTTGAAATGTCAGAGGCTGGATGAACTTGAGGAGATGTGGGCTGTTTGATCAAAACCTTCCTTCTGATGCAGTTGTGGCGCTGCTACTTGTTACCTAGAAGGAGGTGTAGAACAGAATGCTTATCACTCCAATCAGTTTCAATAGGTGGTTGGTAGCATAGCATAGATTGGAGGGTGAACCAGTGTTGAGAGCATCTTACTGCATTCGCAGTTGAACATGGGTGCATGGGCAGGTCTGCAGGAACAGTTCTGCTACACAAGTCAAACAGGGTGGAGTATCACCCCTTAGGGGTAATTGGGGCAATTGTCCCCTGGAACTATCCCTTCCACAACATTTTCAACCCCATGCTAGCAGCTATTTTTTCCGGGAATGCTATTGTAATTAAGGTACATCTAAGAAAGAAGCAGATATGCCTGTGCATTTTGTGTTCTATCTTGCCTATACTTTGGAGGTGTTAAAAAAAGATCTTTTTTGCAATTTGCTCCGTCTCTGGGAATTCTACATCTAGACACAGTTTGAGAATCTCATGTATATGCTGTGTTTGTGACTCTGAAAAGGTATCAGAGCATGCAACTTGGTCTGGCTGCTTTTACCTGCGCATCATTCATTCTGCATTAATTGCAGCTGGAGCTTCCCCAGATCTAGTTCACATTGTCACTGGGTAAGTGAAGCTACAGCAAACACAGCAGTCTTTTGAACTTTGTGTCACCTGTCATGTATGGCATCTGATGCTTGAATCCCTTTTGACAGTCCTCATATTGATTTCCAAAAACAGTAGGATGATCTTAATAGCAGTATGAAAGTGCAGACCCAGAGTCCAAGAGCTACAGCATGAGTATCCTTGTCGGATCTGGGGTTGTCTAGTAGAACTTCTACTCTTGAAGATAAATATCAACCTATTTGCCTATGTTCATGGTGGCAGGTTTGCTGAGACGGGGGAAGCTTTGGTGACCTCTGTTGACAAAGTCATATTTGTTGGGTCTACTGGTGTGGGTCGGAAGGTGCAGTATTTGGATGTCATTCTTTGATAACCTCACAGTTGAATGTTCCTTTGACTTTGGACCTTATCCTTGAGAAGTACATGCTTTCCATGTGTGTCTGGATCCAGGGACGTGGAGGTTTTTCTTGTGTGAGCTTGTTGGCATGCAGTTAGCTCACTTTACTCCTTGTTGATACTTCTCTTTGAGAGGGAAGATACATGCTGAATTGATGCAGGTTGAATCTATCTAATGTTCACAATCTACTCGGGAGTACTGAACTCAAGCTTGAATTGGTTCTTGGTTTTTTAGGTGATGGAAGCTGCATCAAGGACATTGACTCCTGTTGTTTTGGAGCTTGGTGGCAAAGATGCCTTCATTGTTTGTGATGATGCAGATGTCACTGAGGCAAATCCTCTCCCATCATCATGTCTCATCTGCATTCAGTTGGAACTAAATTTATTATTATATCTGCCAGCTTTATGAATGGGTTGAGATCAACATAAGAAATGTTGTCATGTATATCTGTCGGTTCTCCAGTAACCAGTCATGGGCTTACATTGTGTAGTGATTGTTGTCTGCAGGTTGCACCCATAGCAGTCAGGGGTGCATTACAGTCCAGTGGACAGAACTGTGCAGGGGCTGAGCGTTTCTATGTGCAAGAACCTGTGTATGAGAAATTTGTGAAAGAAGTCAGCTCCATTGTTAAATCTGTACGAATGGTAAGTTTTGCTAACTCTCTTCTTTCTTGGGTCCTGTAGAATTTCATCAGTTGCTATCTGTAAAATGACTGCTTATAGTCATCAAACAACCTTTAACAGGGTTCAATTTGCATCTTTCTTTTAATGTGTGCAAACAAACAAGGTCTTATTTTCACAACTATGTGCGTCTTCACTGAGATGGAATGTCCATCGAATTTCACTCAGGTCTTGCTCCCATTACCATCATGGCTCTCTTTGGGAGCCTAAAACCTTTTTTCTTTCCATAGAGACCTCGTTTGATTCTCCTCTGATTGGTACCAGCTGTACCACATTTGATCATGGTCCTTCACTGGCCTCAGAGGGGAATGATATTCCTTAATTGAACAACAGAACTTTCATCTACATGTTCTTCCCCTATCAAGAGACTATTTTTGCAAATCATCTCTGGATGTTCTTTCTAACATTATTCCTAAAGATAACTGTAGAGTCTAAGCTCTGTGATTAAAGGAGCAATTTCACCTGATCAGGTGCATGTATCCTTCATCTGATGGAACTGTTGGTGAGAACTGTGTCGACAGGGCTTACCACTGGAACGGCAGTCTGATATGGGCGCTATCTGTATGTCAGAGCATGTAGAAAAGCTTCGTTCATTGGTTGATGAGGCTTTAGAGGATGGGGCAGAGTGTGCTGTTTGTGGGATTCATTCTATGGGGAAGAATGGTGAGGAACTTGTAGGCCAATTCTTTCCACCTACAGTGCTTATCAATGTCAACCACTCAATGCGTATCATGCAAGAAGAGGTGCAATTCTCTTTCTCTGTCACCCAGTTTCCCTGTAATCTTGTTGTGCTACTTGTGATCAAAACCTCACTAATCCATGTTCCTGTTTTTAAGGTTTGGTGACATTCCCCAAGGTAGGTCGGTATGTGTGTCTACATGCCATCCAACTCCCAAAGTCTCTTTGCAAATGGGAGTAAGCTTTGGCATGCAGTGACCTGCTTAACGTCTGCATGCAAAATCTTGTGCTAAATACAAGGCATATAATTATCCATGTACTATTATTTTGTGTGCAGGTATTTGGCCCAATCATTTCAATAATGAAGTTTCAGACTGACCAAGAGGCTGTTGATTTGGCCAATGATTGCAATTTTGGGCTTGGCTGTGCTGTTTTCTCGAAAGACAAGAGACGAGCTAATGCTATTGCCTCTAAAATCTACTGTGGAATGGCAACAATCAATGACTTTGCTACTACATACATGTCCCAGGTAAGGAAGGGCCCAGGTTCTGGCTCTGTGGTAGTCTTGCTCTACTGCTTTCCTCTATAATGCCCAAGAGGTATGTGATAGTCTCTCAGCAAATGGCTGTCTACAGGTCCTGCTACTCATTTCCAGTACTTGACAAGCTGTTCAGCAGGTTCCTTCAACTGTAAGGAGAGCATCATGTCCTGAAACATGC
>Ga0209611_10011740_pt1 | contig 12510 bp, 12 predicted proteins | sample S1TSphgellanicum_3_FD_187693 | JGI IMG/M metagenome (GOLD analysis project Ga0209611, IMG submission 187693) | Host-associated microbial communities from peat moss isolated from Minnesota, USA - S1T2_Fc - Sphagnum magellanicum MG (SPAdes) (version 2) | ecosystem: Host-associated > Plants > Peat...
AGCAGGAGCTCACATACATAGAGAGCTGTTCATCCGTTACTGGTCAAAGCCTCCAAAGGTAGTGCAACACAAGGCAGTTGCACACAAGCATGAGTAGCCGGCTTCATTCAAAAAAATTCCGCCATACAAGGCACAACTCTTCAATCCTATGAATACAACAAAGACTTTGGTCTCTAGTACACTTTGATACCCCTAAAAGACGAGGCACGAAACGTGCGCGCACTCCTCACATTTGGCTCAAAGAAATCGACGAAGTGAAGAAGATACGACGGAGAAATTATATTACGATGCACATGGAGAAGGCGGAGAAATTACCGGTCGCAGAGGCTTCAACAGCTGCAAGGATGGCCCTCATTGCCGCTTCCACTACCATGAAATTGTAGGAAAGTATTTGCTCACTATATAACCCTCAAAACAACTATTGAACATTCTTTGTTCCACATCAATGATTCCAACAACATTCATAGGTTTTATTATTTGTTGGGCAACAACCAAATCAATCATGAAAGATAGACAAAAAGAAATCCTATCAAAATAATTTAAAAACTATTAGTAGAAATGCAAATGTACACACAAAAAAAAAAAAACCCCTTATATAGCAATAGGTTCAAGTTCAACAAAAATAAACATACTTATTGAATATTATTCAAAACCTAAAAACTAAAACTAAATTTGTAAATATTGTTCACAATATCAAAAGAAAAACTTGAAAACCTCTCACAAAACATTCAATCATGGAATATGAACACAAAAAAATTTCGTGAAAACTATTCAAAAGTTCTTAGAAAAAAAAACTAATGAAAAAAATTAAAATTCACACTAAAAACACCTTTCTACAGAAACAAGTCCAAGTTCAAAATAGGAAAACACTTGATGAATATTGTTTGGAACCTAAAAACACAAACATATTCAATTATGTTTACAACCTCAAAAACATAAACTAAAAACCATTTAGAAAGTCTCAAGGGCACTCACAAAATTGTAGATATAAATGAAATGGAAATACGTGCAAAACTCCACAAGCACACTTCAATAGAAACATATTCAAGCTTCAAGGTTAAGGCCTTATGGATTAGGACTTAACAAAAGCTAGGCTTAAACTTTTACAGTTTAAGTTTATCGCCACATGTCTATTAATATTAGTTACAAAATCAAAGACAACATGCAAGAATTTTTTTTTCTTCTATAATTCATAAACATTTGTCCCTACCATCTTAAAAAAACACCTTAGATTAATATACTTTGAAACAAAAACAATCTAATTCAACCCTAAACAATCATTAACCTATTAATCAAACTTTGTAACAAATGCCAAATGTACAAAATAAATTGAAATGCAAAATGATGCTAACTCCAAATCCATCACATTCACATTTATAACCCTAAGATAGATTTTTTTTCACTTATAGATCGCCCATTTCATCGGACTAAACTTATTAGAAATGATTATTATTGTACACTCCAAGATCAACTAGAGGCAACATGGCATCCTTAAATCTTTTGAAAATCTTAAGTACACCACATTTCAAATTGAATTTAGACACCCAACACAATTCCACAAAAAAATTAGTCACATTTTGTTAGTTAGATTGCAATTCATACATAAACCCATTAGAATTACAACCCAAACACACCATTGCAAAGAATTGGATTTGACCCAAAACCGATCAATCCATCTTTTTCCCAAATAGAAATAGACCATTCAAAAACCAACACTTGGGGCATCCACCAAAGCTACATAAATAGAAATGTAAAATGGAAGTGCTTGCCATTTTGACTTGTCTTCATTGTCCCTACACTCTCCTCAATAGCCAATAAATAATTTTGCAAACACAAACAAAACCTGAAGGCAAATCTGAATCAAACACAAAAGAAGAAAACCAAGAGGAGTAAGAGGGTTTACAATTAGGGATGGACCCCTCTCACCTTCATCTTCTTCTTTATGATCTTTTGCAAATTGGCACACAAAAGAACTAACAAAAAAAACCCACTTTGCAAAAACTTCCACACCAATCCCAATAGTTCCTAGTTCCCAAACAAGCAAAAGAAAGTTGTTGCCAATCTGAACATAACCAAACAGAAAAGGGTCCTAACCCTAAAAAACACCACATTGCCACACACTACACCCTAAAAAGTGCCACTTACTCTTGTTGATAGTCTATTAGCATAAATGCTTGCAACAGCGGAACCAACTCTAATGGTCTAAATGCTTTTAACCTAATAACTAGTTCCATTAGTTTGAACAGTGAAAATACAAGAAAGAAAAAGCCTGTATATAAAGAAAGGTAGGGATAGGAGCCCATCCACAAGAAATACAAGACAAAGAAAAGCATGAGAGCACACATCACCCTGGAACATAACAATAAGGACACCACTGTTACATTAATAAAATAGAAGATTGTAAACTAGAAAGATGTTGTCTGCCAGAAATCAGCTGACAATGGAAGTGCATTGACTGTGATGTGCCAAAGAGATGGAGGTGAATTGACTGTGATGCATGAAAGAGATGAGGCATGCCTCCCAAGCGCGATAGCACGCTGGAAAGCTATGGACTCATGAGCCAGCTCCATGTGTAAAGTTTATGTAAACACTTTGAACATAACAGCTGCAATCTATAATGCAGGCTGTTGCAGATTTGGAAGCCTATGAAAGAAGCGGCAATTGAAAAGACTTTCATTGTAAAAAATACAGGGAAAAGTTCTGATGGGCATCTCTGCATTTCTTCCATTCTTGTCAATCTTGCCACAAAAACCTGTACACCATCATGGTACCACACCTTTAGTGTATCAAGAGCTGACCAGAGAAGTGAAGGTTACAAAGTTCTATGTGGTTTCAGTGCCACATACTGGACATATGTGTGTGTCTATATATATATATATTAAGACTGCCTCACAAATGCATAGCTCTCCTTCAGGTGCACCATAGTTTGAATGCTTTGAGTCCTGAATCTCAGGTTTAGGGTATTGACTGATAGAGTACTCTCTTTGTGTTGCAACCTGTGAGCTCACTATGACATTACCAAGCTACAAGCAACATCTTAGTGTCAGAAAAAACCTGAGATATGATGGCAAAGACATGAGTACTTATTTCTGCACACAAACTATTACTCCACATGATTGTAATTCGTCTGTGATGTCTGATAAACAAACCACTTCCAACCAAGGGAGTTCAGGCTCCTGACAAGTATACAACAAAATGCAACTTAATCATTACACTCTTACAGCATTAATGCATCTTTGAGCACCTGAGTACTCCTAAGTATGTAAATACAGAGGTGCACTAGTCTCCATTCCTCAATAAACAAATCTCAAACTCAGATGCTCTTCCTAAGAGTCAAATGCATGCCTGCGTTACATCTGACCCTGACCATGCTCCCTGTGTAAAAATTTCATATGTGGGTACCTACAACAGGCTACAATGTGGACCTGATCAAGTAGGCTATAATTTACAATCAATCAAACGAAAGGCTCTTCTCTTCCTCATTTTCTAGCACTATTATGCCCATAACACCTAGCCTAAGTTTGTTCAACGTATACAAGAGAACCTTCAGTTTGTGGCACATAATTTTAATTGAAAAGGGTGTGGATCTAGTCTGGAGTGTAAGCTCAGCACCACAACACATCACTCAGCACTTTGTTCCAACACCCAAGAAGAGCTGTAGAGTCTCCATACCACAGCTGACTGACAAGTTTTTTGTCAAAGAATGTTGGGCACCAGGCCATCCCATAAACGCTGGCGATGTGGTATTACTTCTTTCAACAAATTTTGAATGCTGATCAGATTAGGCTCCACAGCTTTGCAGATTTCCCCTTTCTCACCACGCTACACAATCCAAAAATCACCCATCAGCACAAGTCCATGAAAGATGCATTAACCAATTTGAATATTACATACTTGGTAGATACTGGGCACAAAGCAAACAGCAATATGGCAAGCACCAAAGAGCTAGACTTGAGCACTTCAAAAGAAACAGAACTCACCAATGATAGAAGCCAGAGCTTGTAAGAAGCAGCAAACTCACACTGCCTGTTTGCATCCTCCATGACATCAGGACCACAAGCAGCAATGCAACTATCTGCAAACTGAAGCTCCTTTGCTGCAAGTTGCATGACTCTCTCCAAGCTTTCTTCTTGCCTTTCAAATGACACTGTCACAACAGACTCTGCTACAGTTGTGGCAGAACTCGACCAAAAGATCTTTGAGTTGTGTCCAAAGCCCCAAAGCAGGAATCGTCTATGAATCCACAACGCCTGCACAAACAGCAAAGTAAAGAACACACAAATCTCATCAAACTAGTACACATCCCACCATCCTATATTTGCCATGTGGTTGAGCCCCCAAATGTACCTCCAGGAAGCAGCTACTGAGAATGAAGGGCACAAAACTGTTGTACCTCATGCCCAAGATAGTGCTTGATCAACTCCTCATTCCAGGACAGCTCCTCCTGCAATTGCAAATGCCAGAGATAAATCCTTTTTCAGAATCTCCAGTGCTTTTGTAATAAGTTCCAGTTCAGTGTCTTAATGAACTGGACAGTCATTAACATGCAGTTCTGTCATTTCTGCTTGCTGAAGCCAATGCATCATTCCCCAATTAAATCAGAGATGCATTCTGGAAGCTGGGTATTGTGGTGTTCACATACCATCCATAAATGTGCTGCAATCTGTGGCTTTTTGGTTAATGCAGCAGACAAGCTAGGATGCACCGAGAGTGGGAATTTCATGCTTTCAGAAAATGATGAAGCCCCTCCTTGGAGTATCCCGAGAAGCAAACACTGCAACCCACACCTGACCAAGTAAATCAATGGGCCATGTCTCCATACAGCACTCTGAGATACTCAATGTGCTGAGACTTCATTTAGCAATATCACAAAATAGCTTCTACACTCACCCTGCGGTAGTGGAAGCAGCAGTTGTCAGCTATATGAGATTGTGCCCATAATTTTGTTTCTTCCAACTCTGCTGACACCTGCATTGCATAACCAAGTTGTTGATTAGTCAGAACCTTTTTGAGGTATGAATAATCTCTGTTGCACCCAAGACCTGTGTAACAACTCTATCCACAAAATGCAGAAGTAAAAACAAAACAAAGATGTTTTACAGGCCAAGAAATGCTTCAAGAATAGGGAGAGAGTTCATGTCTCGATCAGCAGGCCTGAGGGCCTGAGGTGAGAGAATAAGACTCTATGCTTGGAGATGGAAGAGAGGGAGAATAATGTAAACCTGTGACAGTGACATCTGGGATATAAGCCAGTGGCGGTGACGCCAAGCACGGTAATTCATTGTAGATCTCTGCCACACGAATCAAGCAGACAGCTATGAGCCACATCAATATCTGCATGTCATGCATGAGATATGCAATGAGTAAGCTTGCCTCTGCCTTGTCCACACAACAGTGGCTGCCTCCAGACACCAGACATTTAGTGTTGAACAGGAATCAACCCACATGGAACAAGACATGCATATCAAAAAAATTCAACAGTAGTTTTCCTTACAATCTGTTTTATTCAGTATTTGCTGCTACCTAAGAAAGTGGGTGCAAGCAACAGAGAGATATATAGATGTGCTAATATCTGAGAAAGAGAGTGCAAGAGATGGAGAGACATACTCCAGCAATGAGTTCTACAAGCTTAGAGTCAGCCTTCAGGACCGAGTCTATTGTTGTCTGCTGTACGCCACCAGATATCATGTGATTGATCACCCAGCGTCTACACCCAAACAGTACCTGGTGATTTCTCCAGGCAAACATGCCATCCAACAACCTCATGCTCCATCCAATTTCTGGTCACTTCCTTGACCAATGCAAAAGGATACGAGGGGTACCTCATTTACAGCAACTTTGTAATACTTCAGAAGTGGGGGTATGAGTCTGCAAATGTTTCTACAAGTGGTTATAGCAACAATCAAACCCAGAACTATTAGCAAAACAAATACAACATGACAAAGCTCAATAGTAGAAAGGGCATACCTGTGAGCCCATGATTCCTCGCTCTTAGGACCATAAGATAACACCATGCTTGCCAGCTGCAGCTCTGCAAGCAAAGTATCCTCACAGACTGCCATGCTTGAAAGAATACGTTTTCTGCGGCCCACAGGTACTTATAACCAACCACCAAGATACTGAAGTACCCAACCCTGGGTCAATTTCTCAATGACTGACTGGGACGAAATAAGGGAAGGGGCCCACTCACATCAGTGAGTGTGTGTTTTTGCTGTTTTCAACAGAATCTTTGCTCTCAGCTAGGCATAAGAAAATGGACTACCTTGCATTCCAAGCAGTTGCAAAGTCACAGTTGACAATCACCAAGGCCCGTGTATATTTCATCAGCTCTTTCTCCAGACTTGCTTTTCTTTCCTCTTTCATCAGTCCCAAACAACTCTTGATCCCGTTTATCCTGCCATCCATCTCCTTTCCATTGCAGCATGATGCAGATTCACATCTTTCCTCTGTAACCTTGGCATACTGCTTCTGGAGCACTCGAAATTCTGCTTTGGCTGTCTTATACAGTGGTGGCAAAGCAGGAACTGCGATTGCAAGCTTACCATGAGCACACCAAAATGCAGCTTCATCATACAGTAGCTTCCCGTTTCCATGTTCCACTTCACCTGAATCATCATCTGAGTTATACCCAGGCAGTTCCGACTCCACCTCCTGCCCTTCAATTCTCCGTGAACAATCCTCAGCTTGCTCATTCGAGTTGATGGATGCCTCTTGTGCTTTCCCTCTCCTCTTCATCCTGGTGAAGAAGGGTCCTTGATTATCTGGTGAGAAATCCTCAAGAGCATGCAAGCTTGTAAGCTGCATTGGATGGACAAAACCCAATTCATCACTGCACATGCAACAAACAAGAAAAAAAAATCAGCAATTGTAATCCAAACAAAGATCTTGACTTTGGATGATGATGCTCAGTAAGCATACCATTCCACTGCCTCTCGATAATCTGCAATATCCTTGAAAAACCCTAATGTTTTGCTCTAGCATTCTTCAGACCTGGTACAACTAGATCTGGATCAATTTGCTACGGCAATTTTTTTTTTTTTTTTGGGGGGGGTGAATTTCAAGGAAAGATCACAATCATCATCCCTATGATGAAGGTGGATGTCGACAAGAAAATCAATCATTTACAGGAAACAACATGATAATCTAATCTAGTCTCTGCTCAGCTGCTCTGTAGAGAAAAACAAAAACCCACCATCAAATCAAACCTTCCACCCACTTCCCAAATACACACACCAACCCCCACCTTCCACCCTTGGAACAACCGCATTCAACACATCTTCAAACTGACTTCCGGATTCCCAAAAAGCCACCATACTCGTCAAGATCACTCCCGATCAACAAACCCCCCCTCCCCCCCCAAAAAAAAACAAAATCCCCATCCGATCTATCACAAACCCAAACACTTTTTCTCTTGATTTTTTTTCCCCACCCAAAACATTAAATTAATCCGAGATTCAAAGATCGAAGGAAAAAAAATTAAAAATTAAAAATCATAGAGAGTTAGTTGTACATGGACGGGTGGGAACCAAGGATGGAATCCAGTTGATGGAGCAAGCGAAGTCCATGATCCGCCACAACCTCCTCCATGACCCCGCCCTTCTTACCCACCCCTTCTTCTCCTCTCCTGGTTCTCCTCCTCCTCCTCTTCCTCCTCCTACTACTACTACTACTTCAGCTGCCACAAAGATCTTAAAGGGCAAAACAAAGACTATTCATTTGGGCACACGACGCTCCATGTCGTGGCCCCCTCCTCACGGAAAAACCGCAGCAACAACAGCAGCAGCAGCAGCAGCAACATCAAAAGAAATTGACACTTGTGTGTGCATGGAGATGGCGCACTCTCCTCCCTCTCACGGAGATGTCGCACTCTCTTTCTTCTCTTTCTTTCTTTGTCTTTCTTTCGCCATTCGAGATTGCGTGGTTGCGACACCTATCACCACAAAACCCTAATTAATTTAGATCCAAACCCTAATTATTTTATCCAGGTCCAGATATTCCGTTTGTTGTTGGCAAAAGTGGTCACATCAGCGGACAAGATGACGAACATGGTGATAATCAAATTAAGCTTTTTATTTTAATTAAAAAAAAGGGGATAGCACCCAGGCATTAATTAATTAATTAATTAAATTAAAAAAAAATTTCCCCATATTTTTGGGAAATTGTCAGCCTATTAGGCTATTATTATTATTATTATTATTGTGTTGAAAATTTCAGAAAATCAGGCAAAACAAAAAGTCGTCTGCTCTTTTTCTTCATTGCAAGTCCAAGACAAGTGGCACCGTCCAAGGCAAGTTGCACTTTAAAAAAAAGGCTCTTTGTTGGACCCAGGTTCGAATCTGTCTGTAAATATGCTGGACAGGTGGAAACTGGTGGGCGTTTTCTTTTTGACAAATTATAAAGGAAATGGGACCATTTTGGCGACTTTTTTTCTTTGTGGCAAATTTTAACGTCTTGGCAACAGAAATGAAGGAAATGGGAAACCTTATTTTGGTGAAGTTTTCTTTGTGACAAATTGACAAATTTTCACATCTTGGCAACAGAAATAAGCAAAAATGGTGGAACATTTTGGTGACATTTTTTCTTTGTGGCAAATTTTTAACATCTTGGCGACAGAAATAAATGAAATGGGAACATTTTGGCGATGTTTTCTTTTTGGCAAAATTTTCACATCTTGGCAACAGAAATAAGTGAAATGGGAACATTTTGGTGACATTTTCTTTGTGGCAAATTTTCACATCTTGGCGACAGAAATAAACGAAATGGGAACATTTTGGTGGCCTTTTCTTTGTGGCAATTTTTCACATCTTGGCGACAGAAATAAACGAAATGGGAACATTTTGGCGACGTTTTTCTTTGTGACAAATTTTCACATCTTGGCGACAGAAAGAAATGGAATGGGGAACATTTTGGCGACGTTTTCTTTTTGGCAAATTTTCACATCTTTGTGATAGAAAGAAATGAAATGGGAATATCTTTTTATGCATATTCTGTTTTTTCTTCTGAAAAGAAGATTCGCCATTTTCTCTCTCACCAAAAATTTGAAAATATAGAAAATAATTGCCATATTTAGATAGTATTTCTGATCCTGGGGCAGTCAGTTGCCACATTTTTGATGGATTTCTAGAAAGTTGTCGCCATCAATGGGCAATTGCCAAAATCTGAAAAACAGAGGGGGTGGATTTCCTCTGGTTTGTTGCTGGGTACTGTTTTCTCTCTGCAATGGAGTCTTCCATTTGTGGCCAAAATAAAATAAAATAAAAATAAAATAAAATAAAGAAATAAATATTTTGGTGTAAACATATGACACAGCCAATGTTTTTTTTTTCTTTTTTTGGTGGCAGATTTTCGAAGTGTGGTGACAAAGAAAAAACCCTTTGAGAATTGTACAAGGGCATTCTTTGGGAAAAACTTCCAAAAGTCGCCATATTTTGAGGGAAAAACAGTCACAGGTTGCCATATTTAGACAATGAGTTCCTATTGGTTGCCAGAAGAACTAGCCAGTATTCTAAAAAAAATCTACTTCCCTGTCTGAGCTCTAGCCAAATTTGGCTCATTGCTGTTGTGGACAATTGCCACTCCACCTACTTGACAAATTTGAAAAAGAAAGGCACTTTTTTGACTTCACAAATTTAGAAAAAAAACCCCTAATCAGGGAATATGGTAATATAATTGTTCATCTCTTTTCGCAACTATTATTTTTAGGCTAAGTAAGTTTAAAATAAAAAAAAGCTTATTATTAGCGAGTTTTTCCCTCTTACATTATTATTACATATAGTAAAGGACGTCGGGATGAGAAATGAAGCCTCCCCTGAATCCGTGCGTCCCGTCATCCGTCCCTGTCGTCCCTCTGTCCATCCGTCCGGTCGTCCATGCGAATCGACACCTCTCTCTCTGCCTTTGAGGAGAGGGATCACAAAAAACAATGTAGGCGAGAGGCTTCATTTGGTCCCACATTTTCTGAGGAATGTTCACCAGGTGTTTTTTGTACTGTGAAAGTGTGTGATGTGATTTTCATTTGGTCTCCCAGGTTTCAAGGAATGTTCAGAGGGTGTTGTTTGTTTACTGTGAAGAAGGGTGAGTGAGTCTCATTTTTGGAGAACTCCGTGAGATGATATATCAGAAAAAATTCGCAAATTCATCCTGTCTTTGGGCCTCCTTTCACCCCCTCTTTTAACCCCTCTTTTAGTGGTATTTGTAAAGTAAGGAAATTTTATTAAATCTCAGTATGAAATGCTAAATCATTTAATGCACAAGGTTCGAGAGCAATTATAGTAGCTGTACAGGTAGGAGCAGTGGAGACGCTCAGGAAAAAAGAGCATCATCTTTTTATTTATTTATTATTCTTCTCAATTGCCCATCCATAATGATTGACTTAGGTTGTGAGTTTTTAAAATAGTCTCTCTCACTTTACACACTTCATTCTTTTATGTTTATGGGTGGGGAAGATTATTTTAAACAATTATATATTTTATTTCAGGAATCAGTTTCTCACTGTGCAATGCTCATTCTCTAAGTCTTCAATGCTTGGCTTTGCACACCTATTTATCTCAAAATGATATTTAATATAACTATCCAACTTAATATTAATTTAACCCCTAATTGCCTAATAATCCAGAAATGGTACTTTAATTTATAAAAAATAGCTATAAATTACCCATGCATGATAACCAATGATTTCATCACATGGTTTACCTACCCACCCACTTTATCCACCTACCTAGTCATTTTAGTTACCTAACTACAACTCATGTATGTTTGTTATTTTTTATTTTTTATCACATTTTCAGACTGTTTTTGTCATCTAAATCATAGTCATATGATGTCCAATGTTTAAGTTTGAACCTTCACCTCCTCATCACAAACCTTGAAAGCCTTTAACCATTTGACCACTCATTTGCAAAATGATGAATAACGTCATTGCAAAATATAGAATACATTTCATTTTGAATTAGTCACATTATAACATTATTATGTAATTACATAATTTCATAATGAAATTGATTACATGTTTATAATTTTATTACTTTCTTTATTTCTTTATTTTTAAATTTCATAATTACATCAATTAAAATTTTCTTTAATATAAACACGTAAAGAAATAAGAATAAAATTTAATGATTTAATTCAAATTCTAAAATTTTGATTTGGGTTAAAGATTCAAATATAGAAATTAGTTAAGTCCAATCTATTTAATTTTGGCATTTAATTTAACTTTAATCTGAAATGCCAAAAAAATATTAATTCTGATATTAAGATTTGTGCCATAATTTCAATAATAATAATAATAATAATTTCATAATACAAATGAGTTTCATTTCTGAAATTTTATAATTAAAAAATTCAAATGTCTTTAATTTCATAACTATAACATGATATTTAGTTATAGCCACATTAGTCAAGCTTTACAAATTCATGTAGGTGTCACATTTGACACATGTATAACATTTTGTTTGATATAATTGCGTAGCCTAATTTTTAAAAAAAAGTGATAACAAACATATCTGATTTTAGTTAATCACAATGGAAATAGTCAATCATTTTACATTAGTAAACTTCATTGCACAATCACTTTAGTTACAATGCTACTCAATTTAAAACCATGTTCTTGTACTAACTAACAATGGTTTACTAAGTATGAGGGTTACTTGAAAATTTTAACATAGGTTGCACTTTATATGGGATGGGGGTAGGTGGGCTTGAAAGGGTAGAATACCTAAAATTTGATAGTGTTATAGTTTACACTACCTAAAATTTGAAATTTGATCTTTTGGCCCTCATTTTACATTTAACAATTGCAAAATTGTGTAGAGTCTATTTACTATTTATAATTTTACGTCCGTTTGGGACTAGAGAGTCCATTAAACAAAAGGTAGATCATGGAGGACAAATTGTCCTTTGGTATTGGCAACATGCCATAAACTTGGCCAAGGTGACCATGTTCGTAGTCTGCATGAGCTCAACAAGAATGCTCATGTGGGTGAGGGGCAAGGCCGAACAAAAACGTCTTCTAACTTTCTGTGTATTTGGACAGGCAAGGAGTAGATGTTCTTCATCCTCTACCTTCTTGAAGTCGTAGCCTCGACAAAGCCTCTTAGCGTATGGCATGCCCTTCCATGCACTTAACATTACCTCAAGCTGCGTGTTGCCACACTGAAACCAAGCCAAAACTTTCCACAATTGAACACAACTGATGTCACACAAGTAGTTTTCGCTTTCGAACAACATACCCTTGAAGCGCAAGTATCTTATCTATACGCTAGTCCCAATCTCACGGTTGGTAAAGAGCTTTTCAATGAAAACCAGCCGCATATTATCCTTCACCCTTTTTACACTCAACATTGTGTGGGGGAAACCTGAAGGGGGTGGGGCCTTAGCTTCCTAAGTTCCCATTCGTATGTTGTGCGTGTTGCACCAAGGTACTTGGTTTTCTACCCAACCTCTGACCCTTACTAGACGAGTCGGATGTATGTGCGTTGTTTCAGGAACCATTCCCAGCAACGATTGAGCAGT